>Ga0307509_10000524_pt1 | contig 65545 bp, 56 predicted proteins | sample 10_EM_MG_FD_202245 | JGI IMG/M metagenome (GOLD analysis project Ga0307509, IMG submission 202245) | Populus trichocarpa ectomycorrhiza microbial communities from riparian zone in the Pacific Northwest, United States - 10_EM | ecosystem: Host-associated > Plants > Roots > Unclassified | place...
GGCAACCCCGCGGGTTCCTGGGGTGGAAGCTCTACGGAAGAGGGACACGATAATGAGAGCTTTATCAATGTCGCGAAGGTCTCCAGAAAAGGTGGAGGCAGATCTTTCGGGGGCGGGGGGGAACCTTGGTGGTCAAACGAATCCAGAGACGGAAGGGTCAGAAGAAGGGTCCACCCAACGACGGATATTCGTTAACGAGCCTCTCCCTCCGGAATGCCTTGACGAGGATGATTCTCCCTCACAGTGGTTCTCTCGAAACAAAATCCGCACGGCTAAATACACACCTCTCATATTTGTTCCTAAAAATCTGTGGCTCCAGTTCCACAATGTTGCTAACGTTTATTTCCTTTTTGTTACTATACTTGCTGTGCGTTGACCTTTGCAGGAACCCTTCTCTTTTCTACATTGTCTGATAGCTTGCATCTAGATATTTCCCATATTTGGCGCGAGCAATCCGGCTTTGGGTTCGGTGCCATTAATTGTTATTTTGTTGATTACGGCTGTCAAGGATGCGATCGAAGATTATCGTCGAACGGTGCTCGATATCGAGCTCAACAATACCCCGATTCATTTATTGGTCGATTGGCATAATCCCAATGTCACGGATGAAAATATCAGTCATTGGCGCCGGATTAAGAAAGCTACGTCCAGGGGTATCCGACATCTCGTTTCACTCTACAAACGGCAAAGGCAGAAGGAAAAGGGGAAGCAGCTTGGAGATGGAAACGCACTGCAGCGCAGTCAGACGAGGGCCTCAGTTTACTCGGTTATGACGGAACATTCAGAGTCTATTCAGATGACACCGGTTTCTTCTCCAACCCCTGACAAACAACGCTTTTCCTTTGAAGGTCCATCTGGGGCTGGCCGCACCCACCTGACAGTCCCAAACCCCAAGAGACAAAGTTCTTCAAAACCGCCTGCTCGTTTTTTTGGTAATGTTGTTGATCCTCACAAACAAACACCTGGGAAGGCGAAGTTCAAGAGGGATTATTGGAAAAATGTCCGGGTTGGAGACTTTGTGAGAATATACAACGACGAGGAAATTCCTGCTGATGTCATAATCCTTTCCACCTCCGACGCCGATGGTGCATGTTATGTTGAGACAAAGAATTTGGATGGTGAGACTAATCTCAAGGTTCGACATGCGTTGCATTGTGGGAGGAGGGTTCGACATGCCAAAGACTGCGAAGCTGCAACTTTTACTTTAGAAAGCGAGAATCCTCACGCCAATCTTTACTCTTACAGTGGAGTGGTTAAATGGACGCAGAAAGATCCTACAGACCCTGGAAAGGAGGGGGCACCAATGCAAGAACCCGTGTCGATCAACAATCTTCTACTTAGAGGATGTACTCTCAGAAATACCCAGTGGGCCATTGGAGTTGTTGCATTTACTGGTGATGAGACCAAGATTATGATGAATGCTGGAGTTACTCCTTCGAAAAGGAGTAGGATTACAAGGGAGTTGAATTGGAATGTAAGTGGTTGATTTCTACTGTGATGTGTGACCAATCACGGCTAATTTGCAATAGGTTATCATGAATTTTTGTCTCTTATTAATCATGTGTTTGGTCTCAGGAATTGTTCAAGGAGTCACATGGTCTAAGGGCGACGAGTCTCTCGACTTTTTCGAGTTCGGTTCCATTGGGGGGTCACCGCCGGTTGATGGTATTGTCACTTTTTGGACGGCTGTCATCCTGTTCCAAAACTTGGTCCCGATCTCGCTTTACATCAGCATTGAAATCATTAAGCTTGCTCAGGCATTCTTCATCTTCAGCGATGCTCATATGTATTACGAAAAGCTCGATTACCCTTGCACCCCCAAGTCTTGGAATATTTCAGATGATCTTGGACAAATCGAATATATCTTCTCGGACAAGACAGGCACACTGACCCAGAATGTCATGGAGTTTAAAAAGTGTACAGTCAATGGTCTTCCCTATGGCGAAGCTTACACCGAGGCTCAGGCCGGGATGCAGAAACGGCAGGGAATCAATGTTGAAGTCGAAGGCGCAAGAGCTCGGGGGCAGATTGCAGTGGATAGGGTGGAAATGATCAGGAGACTTCGGGGAATTCACGATAATCCGTACCTTGAGGATGACAAGTTGACATTTGTCGCTTCTGACTACATAGCCGACCTCAGTGGGGCCTCTGGGACCGAGCAGGCGGACGCAAATGCTCACTTCATGCTTGTCCTTGCTCTTTGTCATACTGTTTTGCCGGAGCTGGTTTCGAACGAGCCCCCACGGATTGATTTCAAGGCACAATCTCCAGATGAGGCGGCATTGGTGGCCACTGCTCGTGATTGTGGATATACCCTTATTGACAGAACCCCCCAAGGAGTTATTGTGAACGTACAAGGGGAAGAGAGAGAATACGAGGTTCTCAACACATTGGAATTCAATTCCTCTCGCAAACGTATGAGCGCGATCATTCGTATGCCTGATACTGGAAAGATTTACTTGTTCTGCAAGGGAGCAGACAGTATAATATACTCTAGGCTTCGGCCAGGCGAGCAACAAGAGCTCAGAAAATCGACTGCCGAACATTTGGAAATCTTTGCGCGTGAGGGGTTGAGAACACTTTGTGTTGCGCAGAGGGAGCTCACCGAAGAAGAATACCAATCGTGGAGTAAGCAACACGAAATAGCTGCTGCCTCTGTGCACAACCGTGAGGAGAAACTCGAGGAGGTATCTGATGCTATTGAGAGGGATTTATCTCTTATTGGTGGAACGGCTATTGAGGATAGGCTACAGGACGGGGTTCCAGACACGATTGCTCTTCTTGCCGAGGCCGGCATCAAGTTGTGGGTTTTGACTGGAGACAAGGTGGAAACCGCCATCAACATTGGATTCTCATGCAACCTCTTGGATAATGGTATGGATCTTATACAGTTCAAGTCTGAAGAGAATAATCTCGAATCTGCGGCTGCACTCCTTGACGAATATCTCGTGCGATATTTTAACATGACCGGAAGCGAAGCTGAGCTCAAAGCTGCAAAGAAGGACCATACCCCGCCACCCCCCACGCACGCCTTGGTTATTGATGGCGATGCGCTTAAGCTTGTGCTGGAAGATGAACTAAAGATGAAATTCTTGCTTTTGTGCAAACAGTGCAAGGCCGTGCTTTGTTGTCGTGTCAGTCCTAGCCAGAAGGCCGCCGTTTGTCAAATGGTCAAATTGGGGTTGGACGTTATGACCCTTTCTATCGGTGATGGTGGGTTTGTGTTTTTGTGTTTGTGCTCTTGGGCATGGAAATGCTGATTTTTTGTAGGTGCCAATGATGTTGCTATGATTCAGGAGGCCGACGTTGGTGTCGGCATTGCTGGTGAAGAAGGTCGACAGGCAGTCATGTGCTCCGATTACGCCATAGGACAATTCCGCTTTTTAAGTAGGCTGGTACTGGTACATGGACGTTGGTCTTATCGGAGAGTAGCTGAAATGACAGCAAACTTTTTTTACAAGGTTAGTTCTTGATCGTGTGCTTTTTGTTAGTGATTCTAACGGTATTTTCCTTTACAGAATATTGTCTGGACCTTCGCGCTATTCTGGTACCAACTTTACAACAGTTTTGACGGCTCTTATCTTTTCGAGTATACTTATATCCTTCTCTACAATCTTGCCTTCACCTCGGTGCCGGTTGTTCTCATGGGTATCTTGGACCAAGATGTCGATGATAAAGTATCTCTTGCCGTTCCGCAGTTGTATCGTAGAGGTATCTTGCGTAAGGAATGGACACAAGTCAAATTTTGGTATTATCATCTGTCCTCCCCTGGCAAAAGCTTGGGCTAACTTTTTTCTAGGGTTTACATGATTGATGGTATTTATCAATCATTGATTTGCTTCTTCATGACTTACCTCTTGTTCCGCGAAGGTGGATTCGCCAGTTCTTCTGGTAGAGATCTGAACTCACGAGAATTAATGGGGGTCTATGTCGGATGTGCCGCGATTGTTGTTGTTAACTCATATGTCTTGATTAACCAGTATCGCTGGGATTGGGTTTTCTTGCTTTGCACTGCCATCAGTATTTTACTCATCTGGTTCTGGACAGGCGTCTTTTCACAGTTCACATCCACTGGCCCATTTTACAAGGCTGCGGATCACGTTTATGCCGCCTTGTCATTCTGGGTAACTACTCTCTTGACTGTGTTAGTGTGCCTCCTGCCTAGGATGGCGTCTAAGACTGTCCAAAAATTATTCTTTCCTCGGGACATAGACATTATCCGCGAGCAGGTTAAAAAAGGGAAGTTCAACTATCTCTATGGGAATGAGCAGAAGCCAGCCGCACCATCTCCTTCCTCTGCGGCTTCCTCTGAAGTCATGAAGCCTCCAGTTCAACCTTACGCCCAAGACGATGAGAGACGGCCCATATACCCACCAAGCGTAGCCCCTACCGCAACCACCGCTGGGAAACGTGGAAGTGGCAATGGCAGTGACGGAACTGATGGCTCAGGGTATATGGGGACGGGAACTTTTACACCTCACCGATACTCCATGGATAAGCCAGCACGTCCTAGTATGGATCGAGCAAGGCCTAGCTTTGACCGTGTCCGGGCGTCCATGGATCGAACAAGAGCTAGTTTTGAGGCTACGAATGAGTTCACGTCTGCGGCTATGTTGGCACGAATGGAGTCGCGACATTCAGTGCAGCCAACGAAACGATCGTCGTCGTATGATGATGGCACTGCTAGCCGATAGGTGGCATTTCTTTTTTCTTTTATCCGATTAATGTATAGTTTTTCACTATTGGGAGGATGGCATAGAGATAAATAGCAACTGGGTAAAAGTTGGACATAAGTTTCGGTGGCTGGGTATCTGGTTTTCTTTTTTTCCTGCGCGAGGCAATGTTTGTTGGAGAGATTTGATACTTTTTTCATTTTTCAAGTGGCTGGTGGCGTTTTTTGGGTTTATATTTCTCTGTTCCTCTTTCCCTTTTCTTTCCTCCGGGGTTTCTCGAGTCGACCAAAGCTATCTTTTTCGAATTTCTTCGTTCTCATCATTTTTTGGGTATTTGTATTTGCTACACGATTTCTGGTAGACCGGTCTTCTTTCTTCCTATCAACCTTCTCTTCTGGCCTCCAGGTTGGTCGTGCCTACCTATCTACGTATTCGGCGGAGCTCCAATCCTTTCCCTCTCAGTTTATGCAGTCATATCATTAATACCCTTCCCTTCCCTTACTCTACCTTTCTTGCTAGCATTTTAAGCCTTCCTCGTCCCTCTCCCAACCCTTTTTCTTTTCCTTTCCGCTTGCATTCTTGTTTGTTTATTCGTAACTCTTTTCAGCATTGTGCAAAATATTCTTGTCATGTTTGTATTGTACTTTTGCTTTTCCTTCTCCCCTCCTCCATCCCGATAGGAGAAAGGAAAAGAATGAAATTTTGGTCACACGCTCTCTGTTTACTCTCTTTTTCTTTTTTCTTTTCACTTTCTATTACTTCCCGTTGATTGATTGATTGAATCGTCGTGTGAACAAAATCGAAAGTGTACCAAGTCGGTTTGAAGCGCACCTTTTTTGCGTCCGCCTGTTTCTCTCAGTTTGGCTATTGTGTGGTTGGTTCGTGTTACTGCGTTGTGAGCTTGTATAGAATTTAGGCTCTTTTGGTGATTTGTTACCGTACTGTACTTGTGGTCTTTGGTATATTATTTGATAGGTTCATGCGGAGCGTTTGGCGGCGATTGATTGAGCCGATCCTGTTCGGCTTCGTATCGTCGTCCTCTACCATATCGTATGTAGCGCAGTCATCCAGTCAGTCCTGTTCCGGGACCGTTACCCAGGTGCAGAAATTGACGCAGACAGCACAGATCGAGCCAATCGAATTCCGGCAGCAGGATAATCTAGAAAGGGTGGATTTGCACCGGGATACCAAGGCTATTCTAAAATTACGAGAAATCTGGGCTCTGCTTTTGTTTATCTATTGAGTGCACTAATCCCGGATATCGGTAATCCGGATACCTTGCTGTCCCGTACGAATTTCTGCGCTTCATGTTGCGGGGCTCACGGATTTATCCTAGCTGTGCTGATAAGGCTTTCCACTTGGAATGTGACGGCTGTTGGTGGCCATAAGCCGGTTCGGCGGCACATCCTTTCAGTTCGTTATGAATGAATGAATGAATGATTAGATGTGAGTTCCAAATTTCTTTATAAGAAAAACCTGATCTGTTTTCCCGGATTGCCTGCTGCACCGGATGGGTTCCCGGGCCTTGGCCGTCCGGTATAGCAGGGCGCAACTGTGTGCTATATACGAATTTGGGTGCGGGGGCGCCTGCTGCCGCTGCTGCTGCTGCCGCTTGTTTAACTTTTGTCGTTTGCCGTCCCGTGTGATAAGGGGGGGGGGCATGTACTGTACGATGTGATAAGTACGCGAGTGGTTCAGTGCGGGTCCGGGTAGGTGCCTAGTACTCGAGTACAAGTACTTGTTATCATGGTTGTGATGGAGGGTGTGTGTGGTTGGGGTATGGTGGAGATGGTGTGGTATCGGGATTCGGGCCGGTCGGTTAGCGATTCATGGGACGGGGGAGATGGGGGGGTAAATTGTACAGGTACGGTACTTGCTAAGATACGGTACTTGTGGGGTATTAACCGAGTGTGCTTGCGATGCCGTGTCCGGTTGGTCCTGGCTGATGAATTGGTATAGTATGGGGGTTTATATATATCATAGCTCGGGTGGCAGAGGAGGTAGTGTTGGAGTGGGAGGGCATTACGGTTTCGTATATAATACTAGTTTTTGGATTTAACGCAGTGGGGTGTTTTACAGGTTTGTGGTATATGGACTACGGTTGTGGTGCTTGTGAATTTGGAGTTCGGTGGTGGTGAGAGGCACTGTTGGGATGTCTGTACTCGAGTACAGTATTACAAGTATATATTAATCATGGTATGTCACTCGTAAATACATAAAAAACTCGCTGTTGAAAAATATGAAATAGTCAAGCTCTATACCGGAAACTTGGGGGAGAGCGGGAGATACTTGAGAACTGCATTCTGTCTGAGGGAGCCGGAGGGGACCGACTATTTATGCAGCGAAACAACATATATATCCAGAGTGGGAGGGAGATCCGATATGACAATATGGAAGACAAGAGAAAACAGATGAGAGCGTAATTGCATATATGATCAGTTGATCGAGTAGCGAAATGGGAGAAAATACAAGTAGGATAAGTTGAGCTCGGGCAGCATTGGAGAGGAACTAAGGCATACGGACCAACGTTGTCGTGCTCGGAGGCGTAGAAAGTGCATATCCGAGAGCATTATTTCAACACTCTCTTTCTCGTTGTGTGCCTGTCATGCTCTGACATGCACCTATCTCTTCGACACAACTTGCGGTGTTCGGGCCAGCGATATAAAACGGGGGCGGTTGGGCTCCGCTTGAGTGATTCTTGTGTATTTGAATATCGCGTGATGGGTTAGGAGGGAGTGCAGAAAGTTGTTGTCGGAGACTGGCTGTTCTTGATTTAGGTGCTTCTATCTTAGAGCACTGGGGGAGGCGGAACTCGGTACTGTTTTCGATCATGAGAATCTCGGGCGGGGGCGGGGCCCTGGGATTCGCTGGAATTATCGTGGCGCTGATGGGATCTTGCTTCTTTACTAGCCACTATCCATACCAGGTTTTTTTTGAAAACATTAACCTTACTGGGGTCTGTGAGATCCTGATTTGCTAGAGTTAGTTGCACCACTATAGACAAATCTACCCATTTAGGTAGCAGAAGGTTTGTATAGCATTCCAAATTTGCGGTTCGTACCCCTCATGGAAGCGGGGGAAAGAGAAACACGTCCGTGATCACCATCTCGCTCTTCTGCTTTCCCTTTTTATTTTTCTGCTACCTCGTCGATCGCGGACCTCACCCCTGGGTGTATGGTTAAGAGTCGGGTTCTACGCCTCTGTTGTAGAATTGATTTGCTCTACATTCTTGGTAGGGGTGCCTAAGGTCTCCGATCTCCCGGTCCCCCTAAGGCAGGATTGTTGATTTTCCTGTTCCACATGGTGGGTCGTTTGATAACAACCTGCTGTAAGCGGGAATTGAACCCCTGGGCTTCTGCGGGGTGCAATAAGGGTTAATTGGTTCTTGACATCTTAACCACTGCGCCAGCTAGGTGTTCCACACAATATTGCCAATACTACAATAGGAACAAACACTTACCTTGCCTGCCTGCAGGTTTATTTATATTTCTCTTTCTTCCACCTAAGGCAAAGGACAGTGCTTGTGTCATACTGTATTGTTAAGTATTGAATGCATTATTGGAGCGGATATGATACATCCTCAAGAGAAGAGGAATTACTACCGCAATTACTAGTTGATGCCGATAAAACCCTCGGTGTCAAGGAGTAAGTTACTCATAGTACTGATATTGGTGGGGGAAAAAGGGTAAGTTTGGCTGTGAGTAAGATAAGACTTAGAAGGGGTTACTGGTTACGGATATATGGCGAGCGGTGGTCGAATGGTTTCAGCTTATGCTTCAGGTGTAGTAACCCATAATCACTTGTTTGAAGTGCTTCACTCGAGACCAAGCTGTACCCGGGTACAGCCCCATTCCAAAAGCTCTGGGACCCAGCTGGTACTGTAACACGAAGGGTTATAATAAATCCGCTATGGGTTTTTGTCATGTTACCAGCCTGGGTGCCAGAACTTTTGGAGTGGGGTGTACAGTACAACACATGTGAGACGCCTTGAGGAGGATGACAGATTTGAAAAAAAAGAGCACTATAGACAAAGGTATAGAAGAAACCTAGTGCGTGTGTAAATATGTAGCACCGTATCAGAGACGTATTCCCCAGACTGCTGAATGTATTAGCTATCCTTAGGTTTTGGAACTGGGTTTTTTTGGCCCTCGTTAGGCGAGCTCACGGAGCGAAAGCCTTCTTAACGGGGGCAGCGCCCTACCACTTCTTTCTACCTTTTGAGAGAGTGGATAGCTTAAGGCGATGCTGCGACTCGTCAATTGTTGGAACTCAGAAAACCCCGGGGGTGTGTGAAAGGTTCTGCATAACAAGGCTCCCTCTTTCACCACCCTAGGGAAAACCATTCCTTCCTAAGAAGCACGAGTCAGGCGTTCGTACAGCTTCAGTGATAATAACTGCCTAAAACCCGTAAAAATTCCTGATGAGGAAGTACACGAGGGTTAAGTGAGTAAGCTCCTCTCTTCAAGATCTTGGTATCTAGGCCCTGGCTACTTCTAAAGCTGGCCGGTGGGCTTGTGGCACTTTGGGTATTAAAGGGGACTAGAAACGTTCTAATTACAATTACTGGTAGAGGACACAACTTGAGAGCTTTGTTTAGCAAAGGAGAAATAGAAATGAACGTGTATTTTCCTTCTCTATATGATCCCTTATCCACTTCGCCGTCTATGGTTTGCAATCATGGAGCCACCCACTGCTTATGGTAGAGCTTGGCGCAGGTGATATAGCATCGGTGGTACAAGTAATCTTGACTGGATTTTCTGCTCCGAAATTAATTACAGCTGTGGCCCTGGCTTGGAGTGGCAATCTAACACAAGCGATTGGTAGAGCCTATCAATGCCAAACTATTGATTCCACAAATCTTGGGTGGATTGATTGATTGGACAAAGTACCCAGCTAAAGCCACTGCACTAGGCTACGCAGGGATGCGGTGATGGTCATTCCCCCCTACCCGCAGGCCCCACTCAATAGCCAACCTTCTACAATATCCTAAACAGCAAGGAGCTGAATGTCGTGACGGCATCGATGACAATTCCAACTATTTTAATACCGCCAACTCTTTCGGTATGGGATAACTACTTGTACTGTGCCATTCTAGCCTGGCCATCTCCACTAAACCCCCAGACACGGTACTAAGGCATTCGGACTTGCCGGATGACAATGTGGGGGCTAACTCCTGCTAATAGAGGAATACCGAGATTGGTGCGGTGGTGGTCGAAACGGCTCATCTGGCAACGCAACTCTGTTCTGTTGGGAGGATCCGGGGGTTGGCAAGACGTTCAAGCAACAAAAAGGCAACCTCCGAGAGGAGAACGGTATTGCTCGCAAGCTATAATTTCAATTCTATGACGGTAGATACCTTGCGCAACTAGGCCTGAGGACAAGATATTGCCGTCGCGCGTTTTTGCTTCGACTCCACCGCCAGGAAGAAGCCTCTACCAGCACGTCGGGCCCCCTACCGATGAGAACCAGAGACGAATCGGGAGAGGCCTCGGAAAGAATAGCCGGAGCTCTCCGACGCCACAAAAGGGCCGTTAGTTGCCGGGGAGCTAGTTATTCTACGATATTCTGGGGACTTTGCACGCTATCTCACCCCTATGTTGAGTTTTAAGTGCCTCGATGCTCTAGATAAGGCAGAATCCCCCAGGCAGTGGGTAGCCACCTAAAAGTACAAGTTACAGGCATATAGAACCCGAACGCTTGAGTCCGAATTTTGTATGGGTGGTCGGATACGCATATATAATTTACCATACAAAAGTTTTATTCCTGTACTTTCCCGTACCAAAGAATAGTTACATCGGGGATACCAGCCATGGAATTCGGGGAACATTTGTCCTCTGACAAAGAAAGCGAGTGTTTCGGAGGCGGATCACAGGTACATACCGGCATCCCCCCGTTCCTCGTTCTATCGATATCATAAGAGTACTATGATTGGATACTGATGTCCTTTTTTACCAAAGATAAAGTATCAGGCGCCTGAACTGTCTATTTTCTGAAGAAGCAGTTAAAAGATCAAGAAGAAAAAGTATTACCGGCCAGTTCCTATGGTCTAATAGCTTAGGAGACTGGTCGGCTAATTTGAAACAGGGACCATCATGAGCTCGAATCCGGGGGGCAGTGGAGTAGTCGAGCATTTTAAAAAAAGAAATGCCCGGCGAACCACTTTTTTGCTGGGGGGTAGGTCTAGGGTTGGTAATGCCCTTGGGTCAATTCCCGCCAAATGTTGCGGTGGGACTTCTGGCTGGTATTCGGGTACTATGCCCGTAGCTTGTAGAGGTTGTACGCACTATTTTTGGAAGTAACCCGGGGGCGTACCTAGGGGCAGTATTGTGGTGGGCACACACCTACGTGGCTTGTCCATGGATCACTTGGATTCCATCTAGTTTCTCTAGATATCATTGCAGTCCTGCGGGAAACGACGATCTAGTGGAGACTAGAATGGCTGATTGCAGTGAAGAATGGCTTGACAATGCACCTTTTATATGGGCGTTGATGGCTCTTTTTCAGGGACTTCTCATTATGGACAACGAGAACCCGGCTGCCCGCTTAATACTTTTAAACCCCCGAGAGCATCTCTGCACTCACCAATCTTTTGGCAGGGCTCGCTCAATGGTGGCTAAAACCTGCCTAGCTTACCTCAGCTTTGGGCCAGCCCCGCTCTTGACCCCCGAGCAATGCCATTTCCCCAGTATTCTCCTTTATATTGGGAATCCAGGCAAGAACGGAGCTCTCGGATTGCACGAAACCCCTTGCCCTTGAGCCCCTTCTTGCCCAGTGCGATAACCATATATCTACTAGATTACTTTGGAGCTCAATTAACTACTCAAGCCATGTTCTTGGTGGTAAAACATCCAGTGTGCTGCACCTTATATTACACTTTACCACCCATACCATTTGGAGCGGTCAGCTGCCAGCATTGCGTGCCCCGCCTCCTAAAAAACAGCATCTTCGTCAGCATCAGCACTCCCCGTCCCAACGTGATGGACATGTCAACATCTGCACATTATGAACAATTCTTAGCATTTTTTCACCTTTATTTCTCTCCCTTTCTATGTTTAGAAAAACGCCTTTACTGTAACTGACTGTACTCCTATACTACTACTCAATCGGTTCCATTCGGGATTCTTTACTCTTCTGGCCTCCCTTGGGGAGCTCATATGGAGTGGTGATCTTAGCTATGTTGTTGCACTGTTCAGCCATTGGATATAGAGCCTTTTGGGTTTGAGGGCGAATGTGTGCAAGACATCAGGGTTTTCAGTTTTGGGGATTACTCTTGAGTTAAAGAGTTGTATATAGTTAGCATGATAGTGAAGTGGCAAGACTGACCTTAGAAATAAGGGCTATTATTTGGAAAAACTGCCACACCGCTGGCAGAAACACAACAGTCGATGTATCATACAGGATTAGCGGGGCATATCGCAGGGTTTAGGGTTTGCTCAAAAGGTAGGAAAAGGAGATTTTTTTTTCTGCGGCGAAAACTGGGAAAACTTGTCCCATTTTATTTTGTTATGATAGCATAGCCTAGGTAAGGATATTTGCCTAAAACCCGTCAGCAATTCATGTCCGCCCCAAGGACATGGGTGTGGTACAGTGCTTTGGTGTTGGCCAACTTGCAATTGCTTTGATGGAGATGGAGGGATGGGAGGTGAGCCAAAGCAACAGAGTGGGTGTAACGCTAGCGATATGGGCCGCAAGGTGTTAGTACGAAGTAGTGAAACTACTATTGAATAGAAATAGATTGATACCCACCTGCAGGCCTAACATATAGTCAAAAAGCACTTCCGTGGTCTGCTGAAAATGGGCATGAGGGAGTAGTGAACCTACTGATGGGACTGGAGGATCCTAAATCTAATACACTAAACGATTCCTGTTGAGCAAAGAGTTATGGAACGAGGGAGTGGCTGAGCTTCTCGAGGAACAGGGAGAGATCAATCTGGGCCACCAGATATCTGCAACCAAACACTGCCTTAGCAGGCCGTCGAGGAAGGACACAAGCGGGCAGTAAAGCTGGTACTGGCGTGGAGAGGTGAAACCTCTAGGGAGGTCTAAGGCCCAGGAGACATCAAATCTCTAAGCCTCTGGACAGGAAACTTATCGTTTTCGTATGATACCAGTATCACAACATCATATACTTTATCACTCCTCTCACAACCTCCCCCAATTCTTGTGCGGCCCCCCTAGGTTGTATAAAACTGCCCCGTGGACATCGTAGGTATGTTTGCAGTACATACCTGAAATGTTGGATGCACAGGAAGAACCCCTCTATACTTTAGTTCTACCTCCCCCCTCTTCCCCCTTTCCACTCACCCCTGGGGTTTTGAGACTGAGCTTCGGGGGGAGTTCGTAATTAAGAGAGGGTTTTTGTGGGGACACCCGGTCCCTGGGATTTCCCTCTGGAGGAAGTGAGGAGATAACTTAGCTTAGATCAAGAAAGAAAGAAGACTTCTCAGAGATATGGGTTCAAATTTCTTACAGACAAAAAACTCCGGCCTGCTGATCCCATTTTCCACCCCAATCGTCACCGGCGGGGTGTCCGTAGAATTAAGTTGGGGATGAGGTTCCCGGTCCGAAGCCGTAAGAATAGCTAAAAGCAGTTGAAGTCTCAGGCCAATGGACAATATGGTACGGTAGGCTACCTGTTCCAACTCCTTATTGACATTGGCCTATCTAGCTGGTATACCGCGGTGCAATAGCACTCACTCTGTATTTTCGTCTAGAACTCATTGGCCACTAAGTGATATTCCATGACGGCGGAACCTTTCAAGTCTGACTTCTAATGCTTCACTGCAACTAACGATATGTATAACTTGGCAGGTACTCTCTGTCATCCATATTGCCACGCCTGTTATTCCGGGTCCTATTCGCGGCTACCCCCAGAAGTATGATGTCGGCCCAATGGCCCTACTATATCTCCCTCTCCAGGGAGAGCGATAGCCTCATCTGCGGCCATCCCCTGCTCAAGATTGCGCAGATACGCCGGTAGGGGAAATTCTCCTCCATGAAACTGCAAGGATCTGTTTCCGAATCCTAGGGGATTATTGGGGAGGTATCGCTCCTCCCTTACCCTAATCATAGGGGTGGATAGGAATGGGGGTAGTTTTTTTTATTTCATTAAAAAACTAAAACTAAAACTAAAACAAAACAAAACAAAACAAAAAACTCTGTCCGGTAGGGTGTTATAGAGGTGGTAGAACCTGACTCTGGACCATGCACCCAGGGGTGAAGCCGGCGATCAGCGGGGTGGCAGCAAAGTAAAATAGAGAAGAGCGAGACGGTAGCCATGAGCACCTTTTTTCTCCCCACTCCCACCCCATTTGATGCGGAGTAGGAGCTGCGAATTCGGAAGACTCTCTAAGTTAGTACAGAAGCACACGAATCTGTCTATGAGGGGTGGCCTTTTGTCATCAAAACCGCCTCCTAGCTATTGGCAGTCTTGCAAACATGCCCTATTTTCTCACAGGAGTCTAATATAAATAATTACTATTCTACTATCCCGATAGTTGGGCCGGAAGGCGTCGCAGGAGAGGCTGCAGGGTGGATGAAACCTCTATGGATTGATCTGTGGATAGTTTGTGTTGGATCAACACTGCAACTCCTTTGCACTACTATTAGTTAATCAGTCGTTGTTTGGGATTTATATGTGTTCCGGGAAGTGGGTAGGCCAACATGACCATAACAGCTAGGCTCCTGGTGCGAGGTATAATACAATAAAGCAGAAGAGTTCGGGACTAACCGTTAGAATATCGATTTAAATCTGCTCCACTTGTCAGTTATTATAATATTATTTAGCAGCTCTAGTAATAGTAGTTTCCGAGACTCACCGAGCTGCCAATTCGATATAATTCCCATCAATAAACTCAAGAGGATACGCTAGTGGTAGAAAAACTACTATATTCTCATTCTCTACTTTTTCCTAACTCAGCCATGATGTACGCCGCCGGGCCCCCATCCCCCAGGCCCAAAACTCAGGCAGGCAGGCGGATTCAAAAAACATCCAAGGTCTAGAACTGTCTCGTCCAATCTCATACTTCACCACCTCCTACCTTCCGTGTACAAGAAGGTAAACGCGACCCCCTAACACCCAAGAAATCAGTAGAAAGTGTAGAAAGACTTCTTCCACCTGGCTCTTCAACCCAACCATAATATCAACACCCCTCATAAGGACGTCCCTCCGAGCCTTCAAAGTCTCCGCATCCGCATCCCGAATGGGTCTAGTGTTTGGGTTCGTCTTGACAAGGGCCAGTCTTTTCCGTCCCACTGGCGGCGGCGGCGGCCCTGGCAGCGGTATCCAAGAATGCCTATGCGAAGGTGCGATATCTGAATTACCAGCCACATACTGCCCTGCTGTTTGCGCACTTGCGGAGGGCTTCGTCCACTGCTAGGGCTTCGTGAACGGTTTTACTATGGCGAGTGAGCTAGTGTGATTGTGGTGAGTGAAGGAGGAGGGGCACACAAGCACTGCGAGAGAGCCTCATGCGCGAGGCTGAGTTTCGGGACTACGTACGAGTGCTTTATGAACTGGAATACTTGGGGCACCTGTTCTAGTCGCTTGATTTTGGGTTCTGGATGTAGGAGGTAGTTGCTGTCGCGAGGGTTGTCTTTGGTACGGGCTGTCGCAGATGCTGCTCTCAGTTGTGCCTTGGCCGAGATGTTACTCTTGGTGTCATTGAGCTTTGTCTACACGTGCGCAAGTTCCCCGTGCTGGTCGGTTGAGTTGGGGATGTTGTTCTAGAGTTTCTTGGCTTGGACGCTTCTAGTCTCTGGGTCCTGGGGAAGGTTTATTTACCTCGGTGGTCGAAGGCGGTGCCTAGGGTCTTCTCGAAGCTGGAGTAGTCGAATAGTGCCCCGTTAGTAAGTGCTGTACAATATTCCTAACTTACGACAGCCCTGTTCAGGGCATTGTGCCCGGCTTCGAGGCGGGACATCGGTGTGTAGAGCCGTACCATAACTATGTGGTGGTTAGTCTTGCAGTGAGTGATGATGTGGGCACCAGTATGATACAAAGTCACCACAACTAAGAGCCAAACAGAGAAATCGTAAATTGGAATGCAACAGAGACCAACCCCCCCTTCAGCATCCTTTCCCGCTAGTCTCACATGAAATTGGGTTTACCTGATGGGAAAATTCTAGCAACTTTTTCTCTAAAGTGTATGATACATCCCTTCCATTTGCGTCCACATTCAGAGCAATTACATACTACCTGACTGAACCCTAGAGTCACCTAGATAAACCTCTCCGCGCACAACCACCAAGCACCTCTTGCTACCCACAAGCAGGCTCCTCACCCTGCGTCCCCCTCTCCTCCCCCCCAATCCCTCCATCAAGTATCACCCCCTCGTTACCAGCGAAGTCATCCTGCACTCTCCGCCAGCCCCGCGAACCACCAACGTACGCCTTTGGCTCGGTATCCACTTTCCTCTCCTCCCCCTCCTTGCCCTTGCCCTTGCCACTATCATACACCGGCTTAATCATGCCTTTTAGCAGCGGGTTACGGGAGTAAATACCGCCTTTTGGCGTGGAGCTGCTAGTAGTGGCGGCGGCTCCGCCTCTTCCTAATGTGTCATCATAGTCTTCTCCTCCCATATCTCCCTCGTCACTATCTTCTCTTGGCCGTTCGATTTCTTCCATCTTGCGCACGACCTGGCGGCCCTCCAGATCTATCGCTACGACAACTCGACGTTTTTCATAGTCTGCCTTTGCGTTCCATTCCATCTCGCGCATAGCCTTTTGCTGCTTTTTCAATTGCAGTGCGCGCTCTTGTGGCGTGGCCCACATGTTTCCGCCCGCGGAAGGGGTTTCGAAGTCTGCTGCTTGGTCGATGATCCTTGTCCTCTGAGCACTGGTCGCTTGAAAGCCCAATAGGCGATCTCTATGCTCCGTGGCCTTCTTAAGGCCTTCATCATCGCTGGTCCCAGGTGTGCTGTCATAACCCGAGAACGGCTTCGGCGTGCGCGCCACCTCGGGGCGTTTGTGCGCGGCGCTGTGTATCGCCATTTTTTCCCGGCCACTTTCCTCGCGGAGCTCACGGACCATAGATTGTAGCTCTCCCGGGGGTATCAATGGTGTGTTGCAGAAGGAACAGGGCGCAAGACCTTCCTTGATGCAGATTATCTTCCCGCAGGAGAGGCAGTTTGGCGCTGCAGAGAGAACCTCGTGTTCCGTGCCCGCGCAATTGCACTTTTGCGACTTCGAGGTTAATGTCGGGTTTGTGGAGAGTTCGAGCGCTCGGAGGGCGGATTCTAGGTCCGTGAGTTCGGCGGACGCTCCTCTCATGGCAACACCGCCTGTCACGCGCACTTTTTGCGGGGCCTTCTTTACTTTTGCTTTGACGTTTATTAAGTCTGAGACTAGCTTTCCACCGACATTACTGCTGCTTTTCTGTTGGGCCTTCTGCTGCACCAACTGCGGAGTAGCGCTCCTGGGTATTGGCGTAGGAACCCTAGACACGGGTACCGAAGATGATGGCGATGGTGAATCCACCGGTCTCAGTGTAGACCCTTTGCTGCTACCCGTATAGTACTCATCCTCAATGTCCTTCTTCATGTACACCGCCGCCGGGTTACCAAATTGTCCTTCCACCTGCCGTGGTTGGCTTGCATACTGGTTTATCGGAAGTTTGCCTTTTTTGGTGCGTCTCTTTGGAGGCGGGGTATCCACGGAGGAGGAGGCAGGTGAGGATGCCTGTGCGATTGCAGGTGCTCGCGTAGCTATTTGTGGGAATAATCTGGAATTGAAGTCTGAGATGAAGTTCAGTACATCTTCAGCGCTGCCGAGCAGGCCCTAGCAATGTTAGCCTAGCCTGGATTGGAAGGGGAGTTTCCTACTTCAAAGTGCGAGCCGACTTCGCTCGCATCGGTGAGGGAGAGGGCGTAGGTAACCACTTCTTTTAGAGAATCTTCTGGCAGAGGAAGAAGGGGTCTGAGACGGGTAAGTGCCCAAGATTCAATCGAAGATTTTGAGCTCATTGTCGAGGCCAGGTAGGGGATGCTGCGGTGCTTAGGCCCGATGTTGGTTACTAAAGTGAAGTGGTGGGGAGCACAGTAGTACTGCACATGCGGCTCTGATTTCTGAGACGGTGGAGGCTTGGCAGAGAAGCTTCAAAAGTTGATGCGAGTGATATGTGATGAATGCTGCCATTAATTAACTTCCATCTCTCTTACCGTACCTCTGCTTTTCTACGTTGCTTTGTTATGTAATGTGTACAGTACAGTACCCCCCTAGCCGCGGCTTATCCAACGGCACAAATCAATAACCTTCGTTTCCCACGACAAATCATGCTCCATATTAAAAAAAGAAAAGGAGAGACGAGAAGCGACCGCTAACATCGACATCGAAAGCGTAAGAACGATACTAGCCCTATTCGAAACCACTGCCGGCTCATCCGATCCTGATAACAACGCCTATACCCAGCCCTCTTGCTTCTCTAACACAACAACCTAAACATGTCCTTCCCTTTCTACCTATGATAGCATGAGTGCCTACCATTGAACACCATGCCCTTGCCAGTACCTCACTGCCCCCACCCACACCGCCGGCTTCGATAACAAGGATGCTGTTCTTGTCCTTGAAATTTTCTTCCGTTAATGTGTCTACGGCAACAGACTGATAAGAAAAGTCTTTATGTAGTAAGTGTCCAGTTTTGACCGAGTTCATGCTGGCTGGGGGTTCAAGACACGGGAATGAACTGACGAAAAAGACGTCGTGGGTGAGCTTGATCTCGAGCTTCTCGTTCAGTGGGGGTACGGAAAAGTAAAGCTCGACTTCGTAACGTAAAAGCTCCCCACTCAACTCTCCAGGTTCTCCTGCGACATCCTTAAACACAAGGCCTTCGAGAGTTACTCTTTCCTCCTCATCTATTTCATCTCGCGGCATAGTGAAATCGGTTGATAGGACTGTCTTGTTGCTTTTAGGCCCCTTTCCCAATGGATTTGACCCTTCCTTAATGGCATTCGGTCTTTTTGCCCTCGGCTCCTCGTCCAACTGCGCCGTTACAACATCGATCCATCCGTCATCAACCACCCCAACTTCTCCGAGCCCACTCCCTAAACAGGGTCCAATCCATCCTCCAACCTCTCTTGACCCTTCATACCCGGCCAACACCTTGCCCACAGTGCTAAATGAACTCCACCACGTCATTCCATCGCACTGAAATCCACTATACAGATTTGCCTGGAGCCCAAGCTTCTCAACCGCTGAGGCGTCATTCTCCAGCAATGTAGAGATGAGAAAGTGAGACAATCCCTCCCCAGGAAGTATCAGCCCGGAGAAGTACGTCCTTGAAAGCCACCCCCCAGATCCCACAGGTTTTGGGAGTGCAGGTCCATTTCCATCCTTTTCGCAGCTACTACTGAATGATATCCCGGATGACGACAGCTCCTTAACCCTCTTTGCTCTTGCAAGCGGTGGAAAATACCCATTTCCCCCAGCCACCGATAATGGAGTGTCCAACGGTGTAACAGCCATAGACTGCGACGGGGTCGAAAAGTTCGACGATGAGCTGAACTTCTCCTGTAACGTAGCAGATAGAGTCTCTATCTGTGGCCATTGAAGGCGCCTAGCGAAATATAACAGCCCAGAGAGTTGCCTTGTGTGATTCCGGGGGCAAATCAAAGCGTCGTATGATCTTCCCAAAGCCGATTCATCATCACCTTCTGATTCGTTCTGATCCATTGACGAAAGTTCCGAAGAACGACCTGAGAACCATCCTTTCTTCGCCGGTGCTGGAGGAGTTTTTTTCTTTTCTTCCTTTCCGACAACTTCGCTTTCGACAAGTTTGACGTTTTCGAGCCACCGCCGCGCCAGAGTGACGTCCCACTCAACCTTCTTAGAGCCTATGGTTCTGAATTCGTCAAGCAACTCATCTCCCGACACCACCGAGCCAGCGGAGGAGTTCTCAGAATTCGCCTCGCCGACTATAGCATCCATCCTAACAACCAACTCGCACGCGAGGAGAATTTGGAGTAATAGCCAAACCTTTTCAGTATCACTCCCCAGAGGAGCAGCTTCCTTCTCCCCACATTCGTCGCTTATAGGTTCGGCCGTGGAGCTCTCCCCCCACAAGATCTGCCCTAGCCGTATCCTCCATCCTACAGCCGAGAAATTCAGCCAAAGCTTCTCCATTGCAAGGGTTTCCCTCAAAGCTACGATCTGAACCCTCAAGCTGTAGGGGTCGTGGAAATCGGCCGTGGTAATTCGGGTAGGGGGGTATAATAACCTGGTGAACAAGTTTGTGTAAAGCTCCAATGGAGAGCACTTTTCCAGTATCCCCCGATGTACTCCTCTCGGTAGCGGCCTCTGTCCGTTGGGCGGTTTACTTTTGCTCTCGTAATAGATTTCACCCAACTCTTTTAGCCTCTCAACTATGTATCCCATCTCCACTGTTCGCAAACCTCCTTTTGCATTCCCAAGGCTAGCTCTTCTTGTTCCTCTTTCCCTCCCCCCCACATCTATTACATCATCATCCTCTTCTTCATCTCTATTCTCAGAGTCACCAACAGGGTATTTTAAAAAGTACTCCCACCCACAAGTCCCTGGTTCAATCCCTTGAAAAGAAAGCATGCTCGGCTCCTCGTTGACCAATCCATGATCTGGCGTATTCTCATACCCGTTAAGCGTTCGATGCGGCCTTGAAGTGCACAACGAGAATGCCGCATGCTCAATCGGGGGACAATCAGACAACCCTCTCAATTCCTCAGCACCCTCGTCAAAAGGAAACATAACCCTAGGTCTCAGAACACCAGAGGCCTTGTTCCCAGACGCCGCAAAGACTGGGGCACCGGAGAATAAGCTCTGGACCTCACGGGGTGACAACACTGTAGGTTCAGGGTTAGGGTTGCAATCCGGAGTTGCCCATGTTGGATTGTTTTCCTCCTTTGCGGAAGAGGTCTGGTCTGTCCTGTCCTTTGTTGTGGATATCGAAGGACTATCCTTCTGGTTCAATTTGTTGTTGAGTGGTGTTGGAGCCGGCCTCTCATCGTTGTCGTGAGTGGGCCCATGCGGTACGGATGTCTGGTTACCGATTAATTTCTCGTACACTTGATAGAATTCGTCCATTTTAGTAGAAGTAAAAAGGGGTGAAAGGGTGAGAAAGGGAGGTGTAAGGAGCAGGTAAAGATATTGTATGTGTATATATGTGTATGCGTGGTAGGGAGCTTGTAAAGTAACTGGGTAGAAAGGCAAGAGAAAAAGCCCGAAGAACTCACAGAAGAACGCGTTGGCATAGGTGAGTGAGTGCGGCTCGTAGAGGAGTACTTCCCCAAAGTCTTCCGGATGGCACTTACGAAGCCCGATTTCGTTATTCTATGCCGACGATGATTATATGCTCCTTCACTGTGCGCGTTGTCCTCATCACTCCAACCACTCACTACCTCTTGCTCATCCTCCTCCCCTCTCGACATGACAAGCGTTCTTATCGGCATAATTCGTTTAAGGGAAAAACGCATGTATGATGAGTTTTCTGGAAGGGGCGAGCCTATCTTCCTTTCTTTCAGAAGCACAAACACTCGTGAAAGAACCGGACTGGACCGATTGCCCGTGTGCTTGTCAGCGGGTGAGGTATTATTTTTAAGACGGAAGGACAAGCTTTCACCTGTTTTCCTCTTCGTCTGGTTTGTTCCAACTCACCTTTCCTGTATAATGGTACTATTTTTACTGTGCGTTGCGCACCCCCAGCAAAGCAGGCCTGCCGGTAGTAGCTGATGAACTAGCTAATTATCGATTTCACCAGAAGGTGTTGTTGCTCAGGGTCCCAGTTTGAACCTTTCGAGTTCCGCAACAAAGCCGATAGCCTTCCGGCTGAGATGTTGGTGGAGCGCAGGAGTACTCGTAGGGCGCAAAATAAATAAACAAAAACGGGGGGAAGGCTTCTCTTATTTTATTTTATTCCAAGGGAGAAAGAAAGGCCCCTCCCGCCCTTGTTTCTGGCCCACCATCGTCGGTCGGTGCTATCACACAAGTATCATCGTCCTCTGGTCATTGTTAGCGGTATGTGGCTGTCGTCATCGCTCACACAAACCAGGATTCACCACTAAAAAAAAGGTGTTTGCGTCCCACCAACCAGTTGAAAAGACACTAGAAATCACACTGAGGCATTCAGCGTTTTCGAGTGCCAAGTTCGAGTAGATCTACCACTACCGTACGGTCTTCAGCTCGGAATATTTGGGTAGCTGCTTTTCAACCCCAGGGTTGAATGTCCCTACTTCCTCAACTGCGTTTGTATGACCCAGTTGGTTAAGCCATCGAACGGCGAAGCTTACATCGGCTACTCTCCTGGTGCTACCACCGTATGCTAAGTTGCTGATATCGTACGTGCGGTGCCCGCACGATACTGGGTAACCGCTGTGCTCCCTTTATCATATCATGGTTCAACCTCCATCATATTATCATACCTGCAGAAACCTAGCCTCGTGGCATTCTCCAAAGCAGATCTCTCCTAATTCTGAAAATGGGGTCTCACCTGTGGCGTAGAAAGCATTCCACTTGGTCGGTCCCGCTTCGCACCCCTGGGAGGTTGCTTTGTTAGAACTCTACCGGCAATCAACGAATCAGCAAACCAGAAGCTTAAAGGTTGATAGAGTAAGGAAAATATTCTTGCTACCGGTACGATCCCATATATTAGAAGTAATCCCCAACCAACCAGCCAAAAGCAAACCTAGATTCGATTCCTCTATTACTATCTGGGGAGGAGCACTGGTAAGTCTATCTCATCTATCTATCCATCCGTCATCTCCCCCAGCCTCATCCAAGAGCTTGACTTATCGATAACTTGGCACAAACGGACAACCCACACACCTTGTCTTACACAACAAGGATAAACAAATATAATAAACCCTCGGCTAACGCCACCATCTAACGGCGAAAAAGCCTCAGTGGCTCTATGACACCTTCCGCTCTGCTCTGCATTGAGCTAGAAAAATTTCGTACCACAACACAAAAGCTCAAATACAGAAGGCGTCGTGGCTTGCCACCACTAGCTAGCCGAAATCGTAAGACATTTCTTGCTATCTTGCCTTGCCTTGTGCAAGTTATGTTATGGAACAGCCATTCAAGGTTAACCAGCCAACTGTATCCCTGTCTGTTCCGGTTAATGGGTCCCTACCCTTGCATGATAGTATCATACTAGTAGTACCCACACGACATGATCATTCGCCTTCCTCCCATTTTATCTGCCAGTGGACAGAGTGCGAGAGATAGTTGGGGGTGTCATCATATTCCACTGCCGTCAGCTGCTGTAGTACTCGAGCTGTGTATCGTTTGACAAATAATCGGACCGTGTGGGGTGTCTGGATTTAAACTAGACTTGAAGGCCGGTATTGCATTCCTTCTACCTGACTGCTGTGGTATCCATTTCGACGAACCCGAGAGTAGACCATTGAGTATTTAAGAACAGGTCAAGGCCTTGCCCGGTAGGTTGGGATTGTTTGTTTACTCGAGTATATGGCACGTATGATAGAAAGTTGGCTTTGGACCAACCTTTCCCCCGCGATAGGGAGGGGGGCGCTAGTTTAGGATAGTTTGGTTGGCCAGCATATCAACTAGTTAGTCTGGTCGTCAGTACCCCAGAAGACGAGCTCCGGTTCAGAGTTCCTCAGTGTGGCGATGGGTATGACGACGAATACCAAGGGAAGCTTAACAAATCCATAGTTCTCATTCGATTAGCATGAATTCCAAAGCCCACGGCAAACTGGTGAGCGTTGGAACAGCCGCATGGAAGGGGTGAGTTACATACAAGTCTCTAAGATTTAGCTAAAGCACAGTTACAGATAATTGCCTCATCGACGCAAGGGCGGGTGTGCGAATAATTGATATTTGACGCCATGCCGGAATTGGGAATTCAATTCGATCTAGATCTTAAAGGTGGGATATAATATTATTATAACAGAATCAGGTTAAAGAAAAGAGGTTCGGGAGGAGCCAATATTTTGTATAATATGATCCCTCTGCATCAAAAAATAGTAACTAGCAATTCATCCATACTCCATACAATAATTCCAATATCTTTTTCAAAAGAAAAGAAAAGAACAAGAAAAATACCCTTCAATATGCTTGAGCCCAAAACTTCTTATAAAAAATTTTCTATCGTAGACTACTAGTTCTCTCTTAGGAGTTATCCGGGATGCCGTTAGTCCTATCGATATCCGCGGGCCCGCTATACAATGTTTCCTTCTGCCTGTTGCAGAGTAGCAGATAGTAGTCACATTAGGAAAATTGGAAGGATATTCTAATCTAAATTTATATGTTATCTCCCTTCAAACTAAAGCTATGGTATCTACTGTGGTATGCATTTTTACATAGCCTTAGTAAAATAAATGTAAATAAATAAATCACAAGATATCTAATTGTCCGTTCTGCTTTCCTACGCTGAATGTCAGACTTGAAAGAGAGAGAGCTATTAACATGGTAATGTCTCATGGCGGAATGGCTAAAATCTTAAGCGAGAGCTGCTACTTATTTGAGTGCCTAGTTAGCGGTGGGAGGGTGTTGACGAGTTGAACTTATGGGGGCGCCAGTGGTTGGCTAAAAAAGGGATTGGTAATGCTTGGTCGGGTAGGTACTGTAGGTATTAGTGATGCCTCTATGAATGTAGATCTGAGTGTTTGGAAGGTGGTGAAGAGATTGGCCTGTGTGTATGCGAGGATGCAGTTGCTGATGTTTGCCTGGGATGCGGTGAGTGCATTTGGCGGGGTGATCGGTGATTGTACCAATTCCTTTTTCGAATAAAAGCAATATCGTGTGTCATAGCTACTCCCGATGAAAATTTCCAGCTCCGGCTCATCCTAAGAAGAGACGTTCCAGCGTCGCTGCCGTCTTGCCCGATCACGACCACAAGCACAAGCACTCTCACACTAGGGGACAAAAGGAAAAGAAGAAATTGTCAGAGAAATAATTCAAATTAACTTAGACAGTATAATACAATACATCCATACATCACTCCAAGAGACCCTCCTAACCGTGGTTCCTGTGAATAGGAAACCTCAAAGCACTAGGATCATCGAATACAAAATACCCCCCAGCAAGTCCATTCCACTGACACCTATTCGCAATAGTATTCGCCGCAAACCCAACACGATAGCACCAAATCCAGTTCTTGTGTGGACCGCAAATGGAAACGGCAGCCCTATCCACGCCATCATCATCATTAGCCAAACCAACTCTCCTCACAACTTCCTATCAAAGTAAAAGAAAAAGGGAGGGGAAACACATACGACCAAAAGTGCACCATCTTAGTACACATCGATGCACTAGGATTCTCTTGGCTGCAGCGAGTGTGGCCCAGATTGTCGAACTGGATGGCGGCGCCAGTTACGTCTACAGCGCTGGGGGAGCCCCAGGTCGTCTCGCACTTGTACCAGCCGCTAAATTCGTCCATGCCCGTCACGTTTCCGCTGATGAAGAGACCTTCGACTTCGCCATTGTCGCCCGCGACGGTGTCGGTGGGGTATGGGGCGGCAGCGAGGGGGATGTGGTCCAGTTCTTCGGTGATGTGGGAGGTTGCGTCTGTGGAGGGGAGGGCCAGGACGAATGTGAGGAGGGCGAATAGCAGGGTGAGGAAGAAGATTTTGGTATGCATGATTGTTTGCTTTTGATCAGTTGTTCGAGGAAGAGGAAAGTAGTTTTCTTTCTGTTTCGTTGGTTTGGTTTTTTGGGTTGTGAAGAAGGGAGTTCGATTGCTTGTGGTGAGGAAGGAGGGAAGGAAGGAAGGAAACGGTGGAGGGGGGGGGGGGCTTTTATAGAAGAGGGGACATCGTAGGGCCTTGTCCTGGGAGTTTAGTTTCGTGAGAGTTGTATATACTATGGAGGAGGGGTTTAGTGACGGTGCCCTCCCCCGAGTGATGGTATATGATTCCATAAAGCACGGGGAACAGATCTGATGTGTAACAATGCGCACGTTATCTAGCATGAGACATGCATTGAGAATACGAAAACCCATCAGAGGCCTCTCCGGTGAGCTCCATACATTAACAAAAGCTTTTAATTTTTTAGCTTCGCCTGATAATAAACTTAATCCAGCGCACCGGTACCCATACTTTGCACTCCATCAACAGTGCCATAACTCAACCTAGCCTACCATGGAAACAGGGACCCCGCCAACACCGCTCCTCTACCAAATCATCCCAAACGCCCCAGAACAATGGACTCCAATACTTTCCAAGTCATGCACCTTCACCCAAGAAATATTCACCTCAGCAATGCACGAAATGATTCTCAATCCAAACTACAATTCCAGCTGGATACTACGAGCCGATATCTTGTCTGATAGCTCTATATCGGCTCTCCAACCAGGAGCGGGTATTCCTAGGCCGATGCAAATACCAAATTTTACGCCAAATCGGACCATCCTCCGCCGCTTCATACCCAGGAACCCACAGCGTGACGCGGCGGCAGAACAGACATGCACATTTTACGAGGGTAGTCAAGATGGGCAAGCACTAGTAGTTTACCAATCCCACTCCGAGACGCCCGAAGGGCTGCCGTACTACCTACCAACAGTGCGGGCGCTTGCGTTCCGGTATTCGCAGGATGGGAAGGATGGGAAAAGTGTGTCGATATACTACCTCTTATTCCCAGAAGTTCCCCTGAACAACCGATTGGAAAGGACCGCTCTTCATCTCCTTACCAGGATCCACAAACTCGGTAACGGGTTCACAGCGGGATACACCAAGAGAGTCCATCACGACCAGATAATCCCAAGAGAAACCTTTCAAACAACGTACCTCGCGCTTCGCGAGCGGCATGCAAAGCGGTTAATCGGTGGGTGGGTAGAAAATACTGATCCTGGGAAACATGTATTCGAAGATATCCTCATCGCTGCATTCCTAATCGAGCTATGGAAGGACATGGGCCGGGGTCTAGAAGCTGGCTTCGTGGACATTGGCTGCGGAAACGGTGTGTTGGTGGACATCTTGGTCAGGGAGGGGTACACGGGCTGGGGCTTCGACGCTAGAAGACGAAAGACTTGGAGTGTCCTGGGCTCAAGCACGGAACAAAATCTTCACGAGATGGTCTTGATACCACAATTGCTGGGTGGGGTTGTAGGTGATGGAATCCATGATGGCGTCTTCCCGGCTGGAACTTTCATCATCTCCAACCATGCTGATGAGTTGACTCCTTGGACACCGCTCTTGGCTAAGGAGTCTGAATGCCCATTCTTGATGATTCCTTGTTGCTCGCACGACCTGTCCGGTCGACGGCACAGACAACCGGGGAAGGGGAGTCAGTATGCTTGCTTAGTGGAGTGGGTAGCCCGTTTGGCGGGGGATGTAGGATGGGAGGTTGAACGGGAGGTATTGAGGATACCGAGCACGAGAAACGTGGGGATTGTTGGTAGGAATATGGGGGAAGGTACGACGGTGGAAGGGGTACTGCAAAGGGAAGGAGGTGGCAATGGGTGGAGCGAACGGGCGCTGACGTTGAGGGCTGGGGGGAATAAGGGGCATTATACATTAGCTGGGTTGGGGATGGAAGGTGCAATGTCCACAGTTTAACGCGGCACTCGGAGATAGACTGGTGGTATCATACAAAATTTTGGCAATTAAGCAGTACCGGTAGACGTACGGCAAGCATAGGAATTTGTTCGAATATATTAACTGTTGTTGCAGAGAGCTGTGGGACCACTGTTGGAGTGTGTGTCGTAGCAGAAAAAGAGCGTGTGAAGCCGCAGGTAGTGCTAAAAAGCCGGTTTGGTGTGATAGTACAGCAAATCCACGGCTATCACTGTGCTGCACATGCGGGAATGCGGTGGTGGTGGTGGTGGAATTGATGTTGTAAGAGTAGACTACAGCACAGTACAGCACATCCCCCCCCCGACGCAAAGGGGCTTGCATGCAGCATTTCTCTCAGCCCAAACACAGGCCAGCACCGGTGCAACGCCGTGCTGGTAAGACACCCCTATGCAGTGACAGGAATAGTGGAGCAGGCTCCGCATCTACTCGTACGTCTCTTGAACAGCCTTACTGCGCGGCACTCCAAGGTAGAGGGCCCAGCCCAATCTCAATTCCGGAAGTATGGTATACTCGTAGATACAATAAACTTCTTAGATTAGCGAGAAAAACGCAATGTCCGGGAGATAAGCGCGGGGCGCCCGGGATCCGAAAAATGAAAAATGGTTCGATGTGACGGGAAATCCAGTCCCCGGATTTTTGATTTTCCCCCGACGGGAAGTGATTTGGAACATCTTGGCTGGGCGACCCAAGACTACAAGTACCGTGACCCAGGTTTAAGGCGTTTCCGAGCCTCGAAGCTTGATTTTTATATAAATACACTCGGGAAATGGCGCCGTTGCACTCCTTTCACCATAAGAATAGCACCATAGAAAGAGAGAGAGAACGGTAGAGTTAAACCATCACTTTTGTGCCTCTTCCCGCGGCTCTCCTAAGGCCAACCCTTTCTACCTCTCCGGTCGTAGCTCTCTGCTCTTTTTCCTTTTTTTCCCTGTCTTCTGGACACGCGTCCTCAATTATTAGGCATTTCTCTTTCCCTGGACTACTTCTACTTCTTTATCCCCCCCCCCCCGCCATCGTCAACCTCTCCACAATCCACAACAATAGACAATCCCACTCTGCGTCCTCCCTTCCTGGCCTACAAACAACGAGAAAACAATACAGCAAGCGGCGCCACCCGCACATCAATAATCATGCCGGCTGGCCCACTCACCCACCTTATAGCTTCGGCCCTATTCTACTGGGGGCAGGCTCTCCCATTCATTCCCACCTACACCCATCTTATCACCATTGCACTCTTACCCATTGTTACCGGTTCGTTTGCATCCCTCAAACGCCCCGGAAACGCCGCTCGTCCTCGCTGTGAAGATCAGGACCTTGACCAGGACGACGAGCCACCTCAAGTGGAGAATTTGACAGCTTCCGATGCCCTTTGGTTCCCCGTGAGCGCTGGTCTTTGCCTCGGATCTCTCTACCTGATCATTAAATACCTCGATGACCCCGCCATAATCAACAAGATCCTCACTTGGTACTTTTGTGGAATGGGAGTGTTTGCTGTTGCAAAAGGCTCCTCCGACTCTCTTAGCGTGCTTGTGACATACGTTTTTCCAAGACGCTACCGTTCGAAGAAGGATGGGAAACTTTACGTTGCGAGTTATGACTCCTACAAGGTCAAGGGGGACGAGAATATCAAGAATGAGAACCCATCTGTATTCTTCATTCCCCAATTCATGGCCAAGCCAATGTGGTCGCTTCGTAGGGCCCTCTATGCGAGATATACCTTATCAGGCGGTACCGCTAAGAGTCCGTCATTCAAGGCAACATTCTGGGTGGGAGATCTTGCTGGCTTGGTGGCTGGGATTCTTGCTGTGGGGACTTATGCGCTCGGAGGAAAGCACTGGCTATTGACTAATATCATGGGCACTAGCTTTGCTTATGGGGCCATGCAGGTTGGTCCGCCCCCTCCTAGCCATCCAGGACTTGATACTAATTATTGCTCGCTACAGTTGCTATCCCCAACCACATTCACAACTGCATCCATCTTGCTCGGCGCTCTTTTCTTCTACGACATCTTTTTCGTTTTCTACACCCCCATGATGGTTACCGTCGCTACAACTCTCGATGTCCCCATAAAGCTTCTTTTCCCTCGTCCAGGCGCATCACCCAGTTGTGTACAGAATTTGGCAATGCTCGGCTTAGGCGATGTTGTGATTCCAGGCCTTGTCATTGCTATGGCACTACGATATGATTTATGGAGGTTCTACGAAAAAAAGCGTCTTTTAAACCTAGCCGATGCCAAGAAGGAACAGTCCGCACTCGTCGATGATGATGGACGCGACCTAAAGCGAAGGAAGAAGGATGTTGCGGAAAATACCAAGGAGACTTATGTGAGAGTAACCGGTAATTGGGGAGAGAGGTATTGGACCTGGGACGAAGACGGAGCAGAGTTCAGGAAGTTCTACTTTTACATGTCTCTAGGAGGATACATTATAGGTATGCTCACAACACTTGTAATCATGCATGTGTTTGAACACGCTCAGCCGGCCTTGTTGTACCTGGTCCCAGGAGTGTTGGGCAGCGTTTGGCTGGGTGCTTTGATTAAAGGGGAGCTTAGGGTAATGTGGAATTACACCGAGGAAGGAGAAGAAGAAACTCCCGACCCAAATACTCACATCGACGGAGACCCAAAGAAGGGCGAAGGGAAGGAGAACAAGCCTAGTATAGAATTGGCTACGAAGGAACAAAAGGCGGAGATCTCAGGGGAAGAAGCCTCAGTAGAACTGGTTGAAACTGTGCGGGATGAAGAATGGATGAGGATTACCCTCACAAAGAGATCAACAACACTGCAATCATTGGCGAAATCTAATGCTTGTTCTGAGGACGATAGCGATTCCTCTAGCGCTGCAGTGAACATCTCCACTGCGAGCTCTCTTTCTGGGACCGAATGATAGATAGCAGTCAAGTAAATTGGATAATTTTCGCTGCTCTCATACCTCGTTTTCTCTTTTATTTTCTCTTGTGCCTAAAAACCATAGATGGGATGGGGTTGGGGGACTAGGATATTTGCTTTTTTCTCGCTCAGTTGTTGCCTGTTGATCCCTAATAATGATATTATAGATGTTCCTTTCCGTCCTCATGAGCTTCAATAACAAGCATAAAATGTAGGGGTGGATGAAAGGTATCCCGATCACAACCAGCTTTAAAGTGGAGGCTATGGGAGGCTTGCTAGTAGTAAATTTTTGCCCTCGGCCACACACAGAGGGTGTCAAGCTTTAGCCGTGTCGTATTTACTGTAGGTTGCGAAGGTATCAGGTAATAATTCCGAATTGACCACAGAGGCAGTACTGTACTCAACAGTAGACTTTTTAATTATGTCTAGAAGGAGAGAGAAATTGTAGTTTCATCCGCACAGTACAATTGCGGCGCCCGCAAAGTTCCCATACCCTTCCAAGTACCAGGAGCCTTCGGAGATGTTCAACTGGCCCTCTCTTTTCACTATTCGGTAAGAAACAAATTGTGATAAAAGCCTGCAATGTTCTTAGGGGCGCGCCCGGAAATAGTCATCAGATTCTTATCATAAAAGGCTCTGGCTTCTCTGTTGTTGATGAGTATTATTCTTAGGGTAGAAGTGAAGGGCACAGCACGAGAACCTTTACGGACGCGGCCACACAGAACCGGTAGACCTAATTCCTGACTTTTTTATTTTTATTTCTTCTTTCTTTCTTATTTCCATTGAATTTTCCACTCTCTTCCCCAAGGTGGCACCCGACCCATTCTCCGTAAACGTCTTGGGTTTCGTGCGCAGGCACAGCTGTCCCTCATCCACACGGACAGTCAGACTATCCAATCGATAAACACTCACGCCAAGTCACCAACAACGGTTGATCACGTAATGGCGGATGAGTTCCCTTTACCTCGAGAACTTGGTCCCGACAACGTTCCGACACCTCTCGCAAGGGAACTAGCAACACCTCCGACCACAATGCCACGGCCAAACAAGCGAACCCTAGCCTGTCGACGAGCCTCAGGAATTGGGCGTGCAAAGAGACTACGACAGGAGAGAGTAGTTGGCGCACTGGCCCCCATAACTTCACAAGCAAGGATTGCAACCAACACGGAGGACGAGGAGGGAGAAGAAGAAGAAGAAGAAGTAGGATCACCAGCACGTAGGAGAGAAGAGGAGCACAGTACCCCCGAGGAGGAGGAAGGAGGGGAAGAAGACAGAGACCGAGGGCAGGGGAATGCGAATCAGAATGATCACGAATTCGAAGCACACGTCGGGGATGCGGGAGGAGGACCGGAACTCTATTTTGAACCGTTGGCTTATCGGCCTACTTGCATTCAAACGTCTGCGCCAATGCCCACGTCCAGCCCCACCACAGCCTCACCCACAGCTCCCGTGGCTCCTGTAGCCCCCATAGCACCAATCGAGAATCCAGCGCCCGATACGCAAAACGGTGATGGTCATGAGAATGGGCTTGGGCAAGCCGAGGGAGGAGCTGAGGGAGGAGCTGAGGGACCAACTGTCACACCATTCACGCCTGTCAACCCCCTCAACAAACCCATTCCAATCCCATCATCGAGCGCTGCGGCCGTCACAAAAACTCCCTGTCGACAGACCCTCTGGCGCCGTCGTAAGAGGGCGGAAGCTGCGGCGGCAGCAGCAGCGGCAGTAGCCATCACTACCGCTGCACCCGAAGCACCTCCCCCACCGGATACCCCGCCCACCATATCGCTCACGCATGCGCAAGAGCTGAATGCGGCGCTAGCTCGCTGGCCGAGGGCTGTTCCCCAAAATATCAAACGCGAGATCTTACTAGCTGCGGCTAACGATATGGAGAAATTGCTCAAATCGAAGACGCTTACCCCCACTGGTCAGGATCTTGTTCGTCATCAGCAGGTTTTACAATTCATCAATGCTCAACTGAAGAACTCGCGGAACGCTCCTAGAATGGAGATCGCGGAGTTGGTGGCTAGCACTTATCGCAAGGGCAGGGATGTTGCGGAGAGGATTGTCAAAACCGAGAAGGAGTGGGTCAAGAATAGGGTTGTGCCGTCTGGGAAGCAAGGGAGAACCGCGAAGGTTCCTAGCATGATCGAGGATCAGGCTACCAGGAAGGTTGTGGAGCAGTACATTGAGAGGGCTGTTCGGGAGGAAGGTATGTTTGTTATTTTCGTCCTTGCTTTCTTTTCATCTGGGGATGCTCATCAGGAATAGGTATCTCCTCGCAGGGTTTGGTAAAAGCTGTGACAGACCACTGGCAGTCGTTAGAGTCACAGGACTCCATTCGGAGCAGAATTCGGGATGAGGAAGACGATGGCGAAGACGACGATCAAGTCGAAGCCTCGGCACAGGGCCCCGCTGCACCGAAGAAGCTCTCTATTACTACTAAGACTGCTACAAGGTGGCTGCAGTTAATGGGGTACACCTTTAAGGATGGAAAGTATCACTTGAGGGGCGAGGTACTTGCCAAGACACCCAAGCCATCGGAGAATCATGCCCAGCAGCAGCAACAACAAATGCAGCAAGAACTCCAGGCACATGCTGCGGCGTCAAGCGCACAGCCACCAACAACCCCCGGACCTTCTCAGTCCTCCCAGGGCTCGCAAGCACCAGGGCCCCCGCCGCCACCAGAACAGTTGCCCCCTTCCTCGAGCGAGTTTTCGGGATTCAATTGGCAGGGACCTGGGTAGTGCCTTTTAGCTATGAAGCTCTCCCCCCCTCCCCTTTTCTTGCTCTACTCTTCCTTGCTTCATTTGGTCTCTGGGGTGTTCTGGCTTTATTCATTGTGTAACTCTACTTTTTACTTGATGACTTGACGTTCTCCTTTGCCCTGTGGATCACAGATAGTGTTGCTGGGTCTGTTGATCCCATATATATAGCTAATATAAGGTCGGGTCTTTTCTACATGTGTGGTACGAGCTGTCCGTAGAGAACTAATTGCAGGTGTAACACTAAAATCAAATGCTTTTGCTTCCATTATGAGATGACCAGATTATTATTCCCTTCCCTCTAATACATTGTGCATCACAAATCTAACTTGCCCTGCCTGCAATCAATTCCAAAGCCCCCTCAGGAACCCCAGCAACACTCCCCAACCTCCTCCCATAAAACTCCATGACGGGCAACAACTCGTCCCGAGTCTGCATCATCCCATCTTCCTTCCTCCCCTTCCATCTAACAACCTTGGCATCGTCAAACAGCTCCTCCAACCTCTCCTCCCCAGCCTCAGAAACCACACTCCCCTTCTCCGCGGCACAAACAAGCACGGGAGTGCTAGACTTCCCCCCTTCTCCCTCCACCTCCACCTCCACCTTTGCCGGCGCGTCCGCGCCAACGCTAACAACCCCACCAAACTCAACTCCGGGTCGCGAGAGCACGAAATCCAACGCGGCCATGCCACCCTGCGCGTACCCGAAGAAGAATATCCCGCGCGTGCGCCACCCGCACCGCCCGACGAGCGCGTCATCGACGATCCCTGCGAGGAGTGCGCGGGTCTTCTTGAAGCCCGCGTCGGAATCCAGCCCCCCAGAGGAGTTATCGAAAATGACGTCGTCGCCCCAGTGGTAGGCTTCCTCCGGGATGGGCAGGGAGTTGGGAGCTTGGATTGCAAGGACGGCGGTCTCGGGCAGGGCCAGTTGGGTGCCGAGGTTTGTGAAGGAGTTGTGTAGATCGCCTAAACCGTGCATAAGGATCAGGATGTTGGTTGGTGGAGGGGTGGTGGATGGTGGTGGGAGGGTGTACACCAGGGATTTTGGGAAGTCGTCTTTGGTGGGAATTGAGGGAGTGGTCGCCATGTCTTTTTCTCTCTCTCTTTTTTTGTGCTTTACTTGCCCTGGATAGTTGTTGTTGGCGGTGGTGGTGGTAGGTAGTGGGGGATATTGGAGATAAATCGGATAATGGCGGGGTTGAAGTCGAGTGGAGGCTCTGCGGCGGGGAGAGGACTTGGCGCTTGTTATGGCTTGGCGGAAGTTGGTTTAGGCTCGGAGCCAGGGAAGGCGGGTCTCAATTTGGTGTTAAGATTTGATCTCGGCGAATTTGTCCGGAGTTCTTTTCCTCCCGAGCATGGATTTATTATCCATTACTGTGCATATGAACCCCGAAACCGAGTCACAAGAGTTATAATTAAAATTGGGATACCGGTAATTAAAATTTATACCACCCCCTCAATCATACAATATTGTGATGGAGAGAATATTTCTGTTGTTTTAAGATGCGTTGGATGTCACACCAATATCATAACCAGCCGGCCGTCTGAATGCCACGCCTCATTCCTCCTCCTCCTTCTGCTTATGTACTACAGTGTATAGCCTTCTGCACATTACCCATAGCCGTCAGATCCAGAGCTTTACACGTCCTTCATCCCCCGTTCATCCGTTCACTCCCCCCTCTTCTCTCATTCCCCTATCTCTCCCCCAACGTTAGATCTACTTCAGCGGTATCATAATTTGAGCCTCAAAAAAAGATAGATCCTGGGAGAAGGGTCTTGGCAGCGGTACATCTAACCTAATAGGGAAAGACAGGCGAGAAAGCAGCCAGCGGCAGCCAACACTTGTCCGCCCTGCCTTGTCCTTCTCAACAACAGCACTCGAACCCGCCACATCGCACAGAAAGGTCTTTCGTTCAGTACACTCTCTTAGCTCCGGACTTACCCTGCAGGAAAGCACCAGCTCCCGCGGCTATTCATTGACGGACAACGAGGAAAGGGGAAGCATCGGCGGTCGCGAACGAGCGCGTGTCATGACTTCCTCACACGAAGGGAATGAAGGCCCTTCGCCGAATTCCATCGCCGGATTGGTGCCTCACCAGCCCTGTTCTCCCCGCCCACTAAACTTATTCCCCTTACTAATGCATGGGTCTCTCTAGTCATTGTCCATATTCTCCGATATCCTCTCGAACCTGACACACGACCTGGTCCTCCAATCGCACCGCCAGGAGAAATTACGCAGTAGAGCGCATCCCGCCGATTCATCATCCTCCTCGTTAACCTCGCTATCGGAAACAACATGTCCACGGTGCAACCTCCCCCAGCACACGGCCCAGACACTGCAATCCGTAGATGCAGCCGACAAGAAGAAGTTCTGCTCGAAGCTGCCATTTCAGAACACTCCTTACCACGACATCTACGGCAACCCGTTCCCAACAATAAATAACTCCAGCGCAAAGGAGAAAAAAGCCGCCGCTGCCTCGGCTGCCGCAGTCGCAGCGGCGGATTCACCGACCCCAGATCCATCGGACACCGCAGCGCCGGCTCCCAAGGGAAAGAATTCGGGTATCGTCTATTTTAAGTGCACGTCATGTGACCTCGAGAAAGTCGCGTCATCGCGGTACGCTGCGCACCTGGAGAAATGTTTGGGGCTTAGTGGGAGGAAGAGTAGTAGGGCTGCTATGGCGAAGATGAATAGTAGCTCTAGTGGAGGGAGCCCCATGCTTGCTCCAGCGGATGCGCCGGGTGGTGGGAATGGCGGGAATGGGAATGGGAATGGGAATGGGAATGGTGGGGGTAATGGCAAACAGGGGAGTAGTCGGAAACCTAGCCCGGAGAAGAAACCGCCTGTTCTACCTCTAGCGGTACTCAACGGAACGGAGGATACTAAGACTCTCCTTCCGCCGCCTATCACCGCGCCACTCCCCACGGTCATCGTCAGTGGCGGCGGAAGCATACCACCGGCCACAACCACAACTACAACCACCACTGCAACCCCCAAAAAGAAAAAAAAGAAGGCCGCTGTAGGCGCGAACGTCCCGGTACCCATCCCCCCAACTGCAATTTCCCACGACGACCACGACCATGGCAAAGACCCCCAAGACAAAGCCCGAGACACCTCAATATCCCAACCAACAAAAGACACCCCCGCGCCTCCCAAAAAGCGTAAACGAAAAGCCGAAGCCGATGGCACGATCAACCTCTCCGCAATCCCCGCAGCATCACCAATAGTGACGATAGGGGGGGTGCCACTTTCTACTGGCGCGAGCATAGACAACGAGATTTCGAAACCCCCACCCATAAAGAAACAAAAGGTCGCGCCCGGTGCAGGAGGCTCGGACGCTCCGATTTCTACCAAGAAGTCGCAATTGAATAAACTTAACAAGAATAGGCAAAGCCCCACTCCGGGGAATTTACCCAAGAAGCCGCCGGTTTCGGCGGTGGGTGGTGCTAGTGGTGCTGATAGGGTTTGTTCCCATACTTCCCCTCCGCTTATCTATTGCCGCTCGACTATTTCACTAACTCTCTACGCGTGCACAGATATCTGCCCTCCCTCCAGCCCCACACCCAACATCCACCCCCAAACCTGCAAAGCCGAAGATTTCAAAGCCGAAGATTGCCGCAGCAGCAGCGGGCACAGCGGGGGGAACAGCCGGCCAGGCAGCGCCAAGACCCGTCAAAAAGCCGGATGGAGTTAAGAAGGCTAAGGGTCCAAAACCGAAGGTTGCAAAAGGTGCTGGGAAGGGGGTCGGAGTCGGGAAGGGAGTTGCAGGGAATAATAGCGCCGCCACTGCTGCTGCTAGTAGTAATGTCGGTAGTAGTGGTAACGCTACTAATGCTACGCCGGTAGTGGGAGCGGCGAGCACAACGGGGACAACGAGTGTACAACCACAAGTTGGGGGAAAGGGGGTGCCCAGGAAGGGCACTTGAACTGGCCTCGGTAGCATTGGAACGGGGGTCGGTGATACTGCGTGGGCGTGAGGAGGAAGGTATGAATTGTTTATGGAAATGGGATAGGCGTTAGTTTTTTTTACATGTTACCTTTTCTTGTACCGTGCGACTATTATTTGTTGATCGATGGTTGGTTGATTGCTTTGCCTGGTACTTTTTTATATATACTTGTTTCCCTCTTTCTTTTTTGCATTGTTACCTCTGCTTTTCTCTCTTTGTAAGATGGTGGTGCGGTGTGGTTGGTTAGGTATGTAGACTGAGATTATTACGCATTCATAAAAACTCACTCGCGGGATTTAGACGGTTGATTGATTGATAGCCGAGTGGGTGGTTGGGTGGCTGGGTGATATAATTGAAAGGGAATAAGCTACTGTCTGACCGGTTCTCCCGCATTCCCCCCTCCGCGTTTTGCTCCACTCTCCTCCCCCCGCACCCCTCTATCCCCATCCGGCTCGCCCTCTCCCTCCCCTACACCTCCCCCATCCCCAAACACCTCCTCCTCCTCCTCATCCCCCCCGCTCTCCCCCTCCTCATCCCCCTCCTCAACAACCCCCTCCCTCCCAACCCACTCCCCAACCCCCACCCGCCGCCTAACAACCCGCGCCCCATCCGGCCTCAACCTACGATAATACCCGCCAACCACAGCCCCCACCTCAAACCCCCGCCGCGCATACCACCCAATCCCCTCAACATTCATCTCCCAAACATGAGCGTAAACCTCCCTGACCCCCCTCCCCACCACCGCTTCCAGCAAGCGCCCCGCCACGCCAAGTCCCCGATAGGGGCTGAGCGTGCACAACGTCATGACGTATAGCCTACCGTGGGGCTCCAATCTGCAGCGGATGGCGCCGACGCATATTGGCTGCGCCGAGGATGTAGAAGCGGAGGTGGTGCTGGTGCTGGTGGTGGTGGTGGATGTAAGGGGGGGGTTGTAGAACGCCAGACGTGTCAGGCGCGTCAACAGCGGGGAGGGGAGAATCTCGCTGTAGAAGGTTTGTGGATAGGGGATTGGTAGGAGGAGGGTGTTTAGACGTTTTAGCAGTGGGAGGGTTAGCGGCGTGGGTGGGGTTATTGTTATGTCCGGGTGGGGGGGGTGGGGCATTTCTTTCTTTCTTTCTTCTATTCGATGTGTTGAGAGGATGTATGATAGCTGCTGCTGCTGGTGTGATGGTGATGGTGGTGGTGGTGGTGGTGGTGATGTCCGTGGATGAATGACCGTGTTGTGGTTGTTGTCTTGGGCCCCGCGATCCCGCCCCTGCTAGACCATCGAGTACCGTAGTAATATGATAATAATAATATAATACTTCTATAATACTTGTACGATAACTAACTTTACCGGTATAACTGGTAAAGTAAATACGCAATCGCAGGATCCCCAGGGAAGAAAAAGAAAAAAAAGCAAGAAAAAAAGGGAATGCGGGGCAACACGTGACACGGCGATCTCGGCGTGTTTTTTTTAATTTCCTGACGACCTCTAATTATTACATTACAGAAAAAAATTCCCGGAGCCTCAAGATTCTTGCCCAGTATGATACCGGTGGGCCATTATATCCCCGAGCTCCACCACCACCACCACCACCACCGCCTCGTGCGTGATGGAAAAAGTTTCAATTAACCTATATATACCTAAAAGTCACGGGCAGAACCGTGGTATGGTATAATATAATATAATATTACGATAAGTTTAAACTGTGGACTAACTAGTATGATACTAGTAGTACTAACTGCATGGATGGACGGAACAGCCCAGAAGTCCAATTAAGCTTCGGAGCCGCATGTCTTGTGTCATGGATTCTAAATATAGAAATTGGCGGCGGAAAATATTTTATCCTGGGGAGGGTATGGTACGATCCAGTGCGCACTTAGGGGTAAGGGTGGAGGAGGTGTGATGGCGTGGTTGCTCGTATGATATTATGATAGAATGGATGGCATATATCATACTCGTAGATGGAGAATTCCGGTGATTTGTTTTGTGATATGATCTAGTAGCCCTTGCACCCGGGATGCCGCGCTCCCATGCCTTAGGCCCACCGGTACGATATGCTACATACCGGTATTCATGCTCTATAACAGCACATGATATAGCAAAAACGATATAGTTATCCCAAAACAAAACAAAACACATCACATCACATCATTCACTTCCCCTCCCCCTCCCCCTCTCTCTCCAACCCCTGAATCTTCCCCTCCAACTCAAACTTCCTCCTCTCAAGCCCGTCCCTATACTCCACCAACCTATAGAAGGAGAAAGAAAAAAGGAAAACCCACAATTAGTCCCAATTCCGAAAGAAAGAAAGAAAGAAAGAAAGAAAGAAAGAAAACGCTCACCGCCGAATCCTTCCATCAATCCCCTCCCCCGACATCTCCTTCTGCCTCCTGACCTGCAAATCGCTCTTCAGCTGCGCACCGGTATACGCTCCAACCGCCGTAATCACCACGGCCCCGACGGTCAGTATTGCGGTCCTTCGGCGGAGGAGTGGTGTGGACATTTTTATTTTATTTTTTTCGGTTTTCCCGGATGACGTAGTGCGGGGAAGGGTAAGGGAGGAAGGGAGCGAGGGAGCGAGATAAGGCAAGGTAAAGGTAAGGGGTGATATTACAGTTGTGATATGTACCGGTAATTGTGATGTTGTAGGGGTATGATAAGTGAGGGAAGAGGGAGGAGGACCTCAGGGTTTCTTTGTAAGGGTCGTGCCGTTCGGGCGCTGTATCATAAGCAGAGTGGGTGAGCTACCCTGCCGGAAATCGGACCGGGGAGGTTAAACTACGGTAGTGGGAGCTGTTTTCGGCCTCGTAGGGTATACTACATACATTAATACACGATCCAGCGGTATGAGAGAGGTGGGGAGGGGGGGGGGGTTGGCGGAGATGTTGTGGGAACTTTTTGGGGGGGGGAGAAGGAAAAAACAAAACAAATAGTACTTATAGGGTCTCTTAAGGCCTGTTTCATTTTTTTCTTCTTCTTTCCTTCTCCTCTTCTTCATTCTTTCTCTCTTTGCCCCCCAGCTTCTCTCAATTCCTTAAGGCTAAGGTGTTTCCTACATCACATCACATCTCGCATAGCATAGCGTAGCATTCCTGTGATCACTGGGGTACCGGTATCATACCATACTAAGCATGTCCAAACGTACTCCGAGGGTTTTTATCATTCGCCATGGTGAGTAAGGATATGTGTGTGCGTGTGTGTGTAGACCATGCCGCGATGCTAACGAGTATTATCATGCCACAGGTGAGACGGAATGGTAACTACAATACCCCGCACCCCAGATCCGCTTTTAAATGCATATGTAGAATATTATATATTCATTTGGTACCACGTGTTGACACAATTGGGCGCAACGTGCAATAGGTCGCTCAATGGCCGACACACCAGCACGACAGACCTCCCTTTAACACCCAGTGGTGAGATGCGCATAAAAGCAACCGGGGAAGCTCTCATCGGGGAGGAGAAATTGATTTGCCCGAGCTTATTGGCACACATGTACCCCCCCCCCAATGATATTGATGGCCATACCATCTCAATGTAGCAATGGACGCTACACCGTAGTGCTAACCTCGTCAAGCTACGTCTCGCCACGCCTCCGTGCAAAGCGCACCCTGGAGTTACTTGGACTTTTTGAGAAATGCCCGTGCCTGTGCGAACAATCCACAGAGACCGAGCAATTGGTGGAATGGGATTACGGTGACTACGAGGGACTCACGAGCCCGGAGATCCGCGAGCACCGCCGCACAAACGCGGTGCTCGGCGACAGGCCTTGGGATATTTGGCGGGACGGGTGTGTGGGAGGAGAGTCGCCGGAGGATGTGGAGAGGCGATGCGATGCGCTTATCAAGGCGATTAGAGAGCAATGGCATGGCCCCGCTATGCATGATGGGAATGTGCCCGGGGATGTGGTGTGCGTTGCACATGGGCACTTATTGAGGGCTTTTGCGATGAGGTGGGTTGGGAAGAGCATTAGTAACAGTACGGTGCCGTTGATATTGGAGGCTGGAGGGGTCGGGATCCTCAGGTTTGCTCCCTTGCTTGCCCTGCGCTGCTGCAGTCCAGTAAAGTTGGTGGATATTGATTGGTTGGTAGTTATGAGCATCACTCGGTTGATGAACCCGCAATATTGCTCGGGGGGTCATTCGTAGTTAAGGCTGAAAGCCACAAAGGTTCCTAGAGCGGGTCTAAGACTGAGCCGTAGATCGAGGTGGCCATCGTATGAGGTGACGGCGCCTATACTGGCGGGGGGGCCGGCGGCCGCTGTAGTACCAATATTAGTACCTCATATCCAATTAGACCTTAAGTTAATTCAGCCAGTTCGTAATCTCGCACAAGCCGCAAGGTGTCGGACTGCGGGTAAGCTTGATGAAGTCTAGGAAGGCAATTTGAAGTCCAACTTCAGGCGCTATCCAGAGACCCATGATATAACCCCCAGAGGTAAATCATAGCATTAAAAATAGTGCGAGAAACAAGACATCCCACCCCTACTCACAACCCCGCCACCTGAAGTGGCCTCCTAATAATCCACAACCGAGCTCAAGATCGCAACCTAGACCACCCCACCTTGACATGCATAAACCAAATCCCCCACACCCCGAAGCCGTCTACGAGCATTAGTTTAGTCCCGCGTCCGTCTTGACGATCGCACCAGCCGCCCAGCCCCCGCATTCCAGGATTGCACATAAATGAGAACCCCACCACCCCGCGAACACGACGAGTAATCCGGGGGAGTCACACTAAGATAGACTCCTTCCCACCCTTTTTTCCCAACCCCGAAACCTATTAAATATATTGAGACTGGCGACACAATCGCATGCTTTCCACCCTTTCACGAGCACGAGTATACAACTCCTGCTCATAATCTTTTCTCGGGTTCTCTCGCGCAGAGGTGGCTGCTGTGATAGGCCCTGCAGATCTGGCCTGATCGGCATAAACTAGCGTCTCCGCACCTCGGAGCCAGCCGTAAGAGTTTTTGTAAGGTTTGATTCTGGCACACCTGCATCTCTGGTGTGCTCGGCCAATCACACACAATCATGGATAATCACCTCTCCTCCCCTCTTTCTCTCGATGCGGGACGGTGCCCAGGCATTAGAGTGTCCCCGCCCACCACCATTTCCTCCTTCCTCCTCCCTTCCCCCCCTTTTCACGGATCCAACCTGAAATGTCCAGTAAGACCCCCAGAATCCCCGAGTAACGACAGGCTCACGCCGGCCCCCGCATATCCAACCCACCCACCACCTAACCCCGCACCAAGGCCTGCAGTGTTATATTACCCATTGAGAAATTATGCATGCAGTATATATATCATATTGACCTCAGTTATCACAAGCTCAAGTTTGCCGACAGAGAGTAGCTGGAATCCAGCCCATGGAGGTAAGCATTGTGGGATTCCGGGAGGGCCGAATACGCGGCACGGCAGCTCTGCGACGAGAAGCAAAAATGAGAGATATTGTAGGAGCCTCGCCTGCTTTATGAGGTCTGCGTTACGATAGAGTGTGGTGCTCCGGTCTCCCTGCCGTGCTCCAGGCTCCACTGGAAGAGGGGGGAAGGGAAGAAAAAAACAGAAAAAGAAAATAAAGCAGAAAAAAGGTAATGATAGCCACAAAGCCGAACCCCCATAAGGTGTGTTTCCTACTCTCTTTATTTTTTGTTTTGTTTCTTCCTCTCTCGTATTTCCAGATTTGTTCCGCTTGTGGAGTAGAATGAGGGGATAGGGATAAGCACCGAGTTCCCCAACTGGGCTATCGCCCAGACCTAGGCTTTGACGCTGAAAACCCTTCCTCACGAACTCCCAGACACGCGAGGTCACTGCTCAGTAACTACCAGTCCGTTCTGGGTCATAGACCCAAAGATAACTATTATGATACCCCGCTCATTCTAGCGGTATTGGAACATTACCAGCTCCCCGGCGACAACAAACTGACTTACAGAATGCACTCGCCGCTGCGGAAGAATGGTAATATTCCGGCGCAAAGTGAGTGGCATTGGGGGCGTAAAGTCTCCCTGGGCCCTGCACATATTTGCATGAACCTGTGCCCCTTCGCCCCCACCTCCCTTAGCAGGTGTTGGAAATAATCAATGCAGAGGCAATGACCGGCGATGAGGGTATTACCCAGCGGAGTGGGGCGGCTCAGGTGAAGACACAGAGTTTGTATTATGCGGGTAAAAAGTTCATGATTGATTGAGTTGAGTGTAGGAGGAAAGTCTTGAGGAAAGTTAAGAATGGAAGTAGGGAATTAAGCGAGGAAATGACGGGAAGGAAAAACAAACAAGAGAAAACTTGTCACAGCTTGCGCGTCCCTCTGCCAGTGCATGCGCGTACCACTGCAGCCTCAGAGTGCGGCCATTTCCAACAGCGGGTCGCCATCGGATACGAGTGACGATTTATGACTTCAGCATCGAATTGTGTGATCTTGTGTGATCCTGGTCAGGTTAGAACAAAGGGAGCCGGTAGGCCAATAACGCCAACGATTGGAGACAGGTGTGCGGGCCCATTGCTAATCGTGTAGCACGGATGGTAGCACTTCAGGACTGCTTAAAGCTCGGATACAGGGTACTGCCTGCCCAGAACATCCCAGTATCAGTAATTTAGGCCCAGGGTGTGGTGGATCGGTGGTATCTCCAGGTAGGTGGATAAGGAGATGCAAGAGCTATCAAAAGATAGCGCCTACTAGTATGTTATTTCGTGCCAGAAATTGAGCATCACACACCAGCAAACCAGACATGAATTCCCAGTGTGTAACCTAGTACAACGTGTGAAAATCAATAGACTTTGCGAAAAGACTCTAGATGTGAGGCAAATGCGGTTCGGACCAACAAGCTTGCTAGGATCTAAGTTTGAATGCGAAATCGCGGGGTCCCCTGGTATTTTACCCAGTGGTTACAGTATTATTAGCACAGCGCCCTTTCCGAAGACGTGAGATCGCTGACTGTGCCACGGGCTCAGGAAAAGGCATAATCGAACAAACCGCACTAGCCAACCGCATTGCACCAACGAATGCCGCATGCAGGATCCAGCAGCCAGATGCCAGAACCTCCCCTCGATTTCCCGGTCGGCTAATGTTTTAAAAAGTGTGAAGCATAGAGGTACGCATACTGCGATGCCTTCACAGCTAGTCCATCATGAGTTACGGTGGAAACATTGCCGGCGAGAAAAACATTCCCTGCCGCTTATCGATTGGAGGTTGCAGCCGCTACCGGCCTAGTTTCCGACCCAGAACTACGGACGCGAGATCGATGCATCCGCATCTGATAAGCCTTAACCAAATACTGGACTTCAGTAGATATACGGTCAGCCCATCAGCCAAGCTGCTGGTAACTCGATGGGATGAGCATCCCCATCCCGACCGCCCGGTACCGGGGGGGGGGGGAAGGTATAAAACGACCACCGAAAAAGAACTAGACAAATCTAATTAATTAATAAATTCGGGATCCAACCCAGCATTTTAGATAAAACTCACCGGTTAAACAATATATACTGCCACCCCTCGGAATTTTCCCTCAATGAACAATAATTTCCACAGTTGTTGGTATGGAAGTGCAATTTCGTCCCCCCAAAAAAGTGCAAAAATGCATCTCGAGCTTCCTCGAAGAAAATACAACGAGGGATACCGGTAAATATCCGGCAGACCCTGCTCAGATTGACCCCTGATCCTGTCCAAAACGCCCTAGCGTTTCCTTCCGTTTGGTAAATGAGGGAACGCTTATGTTGCCATTATGGGTAACTGCACATGGGGCGGGCACATAATTGCCTGGGCTGACACCGGCGCCAATGTAACGGCGACGGGTTGTGTGACCGCAGGGATGCCCGGCGGCCAACAACGTGACCAGACGCCCTCGAGCTCCCGGCGGGGAATGCACCAGAATGCGGCGAGTGATACATCGTGACTGCATATGCATATTGTCGCGGGGTTAAACAGCATTCCAGTGGCTGGTGACGGGAACAAGGGGTTTGACCGAAAAAAATAAAATGTGATGGCCCAGAGAGCTGTAAGTGATCGGAAGGAGGGACTGCCCTTGCTACCAGGGCTGGCGATCTCGGTCTCCAAATACCCTTTCAGGCATCAGTATGCATAGTAATTGTCATGATATCGCGGATGTTGCTCATAGTCATACCAGAAAAGTACTTCCTCCCGATAAGCTAGGTGATTGACGAGACTGCATATAACAAGCATGGTGTCATATTATCCATTGGCCCCAATAGCGGGAGAACGGGAACGACGGGATCGGGAGCCAAGCTGAAACCTGGCTTCAATGCCCTCAACCCATGTTCTTGTTTTCTATGAATCCTCAGGATTAAATTTCTCTTCTGCCCCCCCCCTAACGGAAGCTAGTCCCACATTACCCATCACAATCTAATTAGCAGTGAGTGCTCACTTGCTCATAGTGGCCTGCAGGTATGGGGCTGCGCTTCCTGCACTTCATCACAAGGCGTGCGAAGCACCGAGTCGTCCTTTCTCCAGAACCAGCACAATGAAATAAGCGTGATTTGCCGCAAGAGCAGAATTTTCCTGTGACCACTGTACATTTGTGAAACCCAATCGTAAGTGCGAACGCCGGTTGCCGGCTCATCGCACCTACAACGCACAAAACCTCTCGAGGCAAGGAGCTCCAATGTGGAGCCAATTTATTTCAGTTTCTGGTTCGCTAGCCGGTCGGCGCCAAATTCCAAGAAATTAACTGTCTTACGGTATTCTTGCATCAGTGGAGTTGAATTCATAGGTTACTATTCAAAATGAGTGGCTTTTCACCGGCCAGCAAATCAACCCAGCAGGAGGGATCGACACCGGGCCGCCCCGGCAGCTACCACCATTTCTGACGATGAGTAAATACAGCGGTAGTGTCAGCTGAGAGTTCTGGAAGTAATTTAATCAGGTGACATTATCAATCTGACGTCTTTGCATCTGGTTGTTTTAATTTCAGCTGCTTATTGCATTATCCGTTGCGGAGGAGAGCCCACCGGTAGTCTCCACTCACGTATCTGTTGGTCAACAGCTCCTTCTCCCATGTAGTGACGCGGCGCGAAAGCAACACTTCGGGGCAGGGAGGAAGGGCCAACTTGGTGTAAAGAACCTTCCTGCAGGCTGTGAGAGGTAACCTGGTCAGCACAGACAGCCATTGACCATGTGCCCATTACTCGAGTAACTGACGAGTCACACAAGTAACGCTTCCCATCTTGTGGCCAGGCTGTGATTGGTGCATAATCTTGGATTTCAAGGGTATTCTGCTCTGTGACTTTGTGACGTATGAAACGAGGGCTTTTTGTTTTTTCTCTTTTTGCCCGCGGCTACAGCGTGAATGGCAATAAAAACCTTGCTGAATCTCGATTGACCCAGCTGTGCAACGTCGGTTGGGTTGGGGCTGCTTTCGACCGGCCAGCGCAACTACCTTTTTTTGCCCAAGACGACCTACCGGCATTGGGATTGCGTCGCACAGGGGAGGGAGCGAGGGGATGGAGGGTCGGGAAGTCGAGAATGGAGGCCGGTGCGCACCCACCGACCACGGGAGATCTTCCACGTGGATTCCGGAACGGCCCGGCCCGCGGCAGATGTGTGCTCGTCTCCCTCACGAAGTATGATACTCGGAATGTCGAAGCGTTTTCGAAAAGGACCGCTGCTGCATACCGCCAAAATTTGGCCCTTTCACCTGGATCCGGGCGGCATACAATCGTAGCTCTTTCCACAAGCGCTCCATCACTACGAGTACCCGGACATTTGAGTCTGAGCTTAGCGTGACTCAGATGTGCACAGACAGTCTGCCGTACAAATTCCTGATCCTTGCGCTCAGGCACTTGTTGAGGAACTGTAACCCGGGCGGGAAAGAGGGAGATGGCCCATGGGTTGCCTCTCCAAGCACCCGAGCTTCATTCAGGCGTACGGTACCAGTATGCCACGACCGAGCGGGAACTGCGTTGGCTGCTGAACTTAATTAGACATACCGGTAAATCAGCCAAGCAGAAGCGATGGATTTGGGTATTAAACTATGAGAGTAAGCAATGGTAAAAAGTCTCGGAATTCTCCCCGGTAACCAAAGTGGTGATAAGTCGACCTAAACATCTGTGAACCAACCAACATTCTCACCGCATGTAATAGTAAGGATATGCTAGTAAGCTTAAGAAGGCTTGCTTTTCGAGGGAAAAACGAGCCCCTTAAAACTAAAGTACAGGGCCACTTGCATCAGAGTACTCGCGAATGCCCACTCCGGCGCACGAATTTAGGTTGGAAATACTCTTTAAGGACCTCTTTATGGAAGCATATAAGCCCCCCAAATTAGGACTAGGAGAGGGACGGCGATAGTATCCAGAGAACGGAGTGCGAATCCCACTATAAGCTCCCCAGATACAATGTTGGTCAAGTTTCGCAGTACCCTAATTGCTTTAACAAGGGTATCCCGAAATTTGGATCTCGGCGCCCTGCTTCCATCTCCGTATAACATCTCTTGGAAGACTCCTTTCTCAGCTGGTGCAAATACTATTATGTAATTTAGCTCGCATTCTGCTACAAATGAATCTTTTTACCAATCTGGGAATATACCTTTGATCTAGAAGCTCTCGTAGTCCATGCTAGTTTTGACCTCCATCTGGTCAACATTACACCTATGAAGCCCTTAATCTTTGTATATCTGTTTTCAAAATTAGGAGATCAATCGAGCAGGAAATGATCTCGTCATTTAACTTGTGCGCTCGAGCACGTTTTCCTGACTCTTGGCAGCACCTGATCCGGGTCCGGCACAGACTTGTTAGTATATCTTCTAAAGGTCGCTTGCCAATTCTTGGATAGGCTATGCTTCAGGCTGCTTTTCATGGATTTTCCTGTATTTAGCATGAATAAACCACGGATTTAACAAAACAAAAAGCCAATCGCCGGATGCGCATAGGAATTCGCTTCTGCTAAAACCAATATGAAGAAATGACAAATTGATCTCGTGGATTATCTATCTTAGCAGGGATCTCTGTTTTGATATGGGGGCAATGAAAATATTCACCAGGCCCCATTTTACCCTGCTTCATCACCGACACAACGGACAGCAACAGTCACCATATTAGAGGGTTTACGTGAGGAGACCTAGGCAGTAGGAAAACAGATTATTTTCAGCTAGCATAAAAGTCTTGAGTACTCAGGTAAGGTGTAAGACCTGTGAGAAGTGTAAAATAGTGCTTTTTAGATGTAGAGAAATTTGATTATGACAGGGCAATAAGTTAGTAACAATACAATACAATTTGGCTATTCAAATGCTTTCTAGCACTGTGATAGGTAGTAAGTTAGAAGGATACTTTCTTTACCAGTAAGTGGTGCCATCATCTCATCTTCAAATGTATTGCTTGGTTAAATTCAGATTCTGGAATATAAAAGCCAGGTACTAGCTATATTAGTAAAAATATACTGGAAAACACTAGGTAATTGATTGCGTTTGCACCCCACTCCCCCTTGTGTGCCCACCACTCTTTCAATAATTTATTATGATAGTAGTTGTAATATCTGGTATTTGGTGGCAGATTAGTATTTATTTTATAATGGCTGGTATGGTCAATAGCCAACTGATCTAGTCCAAAATCTAAATTTGAGCAGGGAATAAATTTGAATGCAATATAATATCAGTCTACCCATTCCCCTGTCACTTGGGTGCCAAGCTACCTACGCCTGTTGCGCAAACTTATTCTTGCGCCTAGGCCAATTTTCTACTGACCATTACCTAGGTCCTCAGGCCCAAACTCCCCACCGACTTTCTTAGATTGTGATTGCCCCCAGCACAACACAGGATCAAGAACACATGAATACGCGAGGGTTCAGACAACGTTAAACAGGTGCCTCCTTAATGAAACAAAACCAGGTTCCTCTCGGCTCCCGTTTCTTTAGCACTATGCCTGGATCTATCTCTATTATTGTGCACAGCTCTGCGCCAAGGAGGTGCCCAGAGCCGGTTTTCACTATGTGTCTAAGCGGCTCTTAAAATATTCTGTCTCCTCAACCCTTCCTCTCGTTTTCGCATCTTCCGCTCCCCCTTGCTCTCCTTCGTTGGAACTTGTCCTTGATTAAACAGGACCTGCTCGATTTTGCCACTGAATGCATCAGTCCTCCTCTTATTATCTTCAAACCTCAAGGAAGAAATAAGCATCATTGTTTTTAAATAGTCTTCATCAACTATCATCTTGATACCGGGATGGGGTGCATTCATGACGCCGATTATCGAGTCCATTATAAGTCCATTAGAGCGTACGGCGATCATGGGAAACGAATGTTCAGTGAGTCCTGGATTCATGATTCCAGATTCACGAAAACCGGCTGATAAGGCCGCGGTGAGAATAATATGTGCTGTCTGGAGGTCGAGGGTCTGTATATGAAGTATCTTATCTTGCAGGTCAGCGCAAGGTTGGTTTATGAGAATCCGAGAGTGTGTCATACCATAGGTTCGAACTTCATGTGGACTAGCCGAGTGGAACTTGAGACGTCAATTACCGCCCCAGAAAGCGCTGACTCGGTAAGAACTTGATTGCTCGCAGAATGTGAACCAAGAGTGTGCCCTTCAAGCAGCATTTGGCTCACTTCTCTTGGAGTCATATCGAGGCAGTCCACAGGGTCATGGGAAACAAACAACCACTTTCCCCCACCTTTTCCACCCACGCCTGCACTGCCCGGGGGGGATCCAGCTTTCTCGTTTGGTCCAGGGGTTTCTCCGATCGCTTCAGAATCCTTCCCAGCTACCTTTTTCGAGCCCTCCAGGAACACACTGATTCTCCCACTACAGCTACTCGTAGTAATGATTTTACAGTGCTCATTTAGCCGATTAATCAGGGGGAGGATGCGAATGTCAATAGATCCTTTGGGTGATGCGTCCGGCCCCGGGGACGAAATTTCGGTTAAGATCTGTGCTTTATGAGCCGCAAAGCGTGCGTGTAGTTGCTGAGCCATTTTCCCCTTGTAGTTGAATGGAGTGGATGCAGTTTGGGTGGGGTGAGAGACGTTTGATCCTTCGAATTAGTTTACCCCCGATCTGATTATGATAAGATAAAACAACCATGTTCCGGTCCCTAGGTCCAGCTCATTTAGGCTGACTTAACCTCGACTAAACACGTTGCCCCGTGTACAACACACCCAAGAACCTCCAGTGCCACTATCTCCGCCTGTCCTGTCACCTCCGGATTTCAAACAAAAAGCTCCTAAGGGGGTTAGCATTTTCCTGACGCGATAAGATCAACCCACTGAGTGCGTTGGATCTCATTAACCGGTGCTCGCAATCCTCTTAACCTACTAAGCTAATATTGCCATGGGCTGAGGGGCAGATAATGATAGTGAATTCCAAAAGCTTTTACGGCGCAGTATTTCTTCTACTCGGTACAGTTCACTATGCCACGAGGGGGGTAGCCTCTGAAAAAACTGCCCTACCCAATCAGTTGGCGGATCAAGCCACTTAGGCGCTGAAGCTAAGGCTTCTGCAACCAATAGTCCTCGCTTTGGATATCCATCAGACAATGAGAACATTGGAGACGGCTCTCAAAATGTTTTTTTGAGGAGGAATCCGAGCAGCTCTACAGGGGAGAGGCTTCCGCAACAGAAAGGAAGCACAAAGAGGAAAAATGGCCCCAGTGGAGATACGGATCTATTACTAACTATCCCTCGAAAATAGAGCAAAAGAAATATCCATACCGCACAGACTAGATTTTGTTGGTAAGAAATGCATCCTTCAGCGTTAGCATTTGTGAAAGGTTCTTACATCCACCCTCCAACTCAAATATCTCTGGACTACTCCCATCTTGGCTTGAGAATGGTATATATCTGTCGGGCAGTATTAACACATTTAGCTTTGTTCTGCCTCTCGAGGGAGACAATAGCGTCCTTGGTTTAGTGGCCTTCAAAACAATCACCACCTTTCCACTAACGCCAAGTTTGTATGATCCCTCGTACTCTATCAGCCAATGGGAATCAGGTGTGGTGCGGATGGGAGACATACACTAAAACTTATTTATAATTGATCTAGGGAACGAAGGTTGATATCATGCTGTGAAGGCAAACATCGGGTCTTTTGTGGAAGTGAAGAGGGGGGTTATCGTTCACGCTGACAACAACACGATGCCCGAATTACCTGTGAAAGTCCTGGTGAGCTTGTTTTCATGAAGTCACTTGATAAATTGTCTACCTCCAAATTCATAGCCACGCTTGCGGTTCGTAACCTGTATCGATATAAGACGTAACCCACATGTGAGAGGACAACGGATATATATATATATATATATATATATATATACATATGTTGCCTTTCTTTGTTCCTTAACCTTTCATGGTAGGTGATTAGCTGTTAAAATAAGTATTAGAGCTAGCCGTTAAGACTATCTTTTTTTCTGGCGGAAACTCCGTTATAGATGTTTGGGGACCACCAGTTAAGTGCTCGAAAAAAGTTCATCTGGAGCTAATCTAGCTTGCACATGGGTTGGTTAGGCTCTCAGAATATACGGAGACAGTAGGTTCAGCAATGATCGGGCATCTCGGGCGGTAAGATTCATTACCTGAGCGCTTAAGCAAGCCATGGGGTTTGCTGGCTTGTTTGTGATGTGGATAGAGCCCACGAGCTTTTGCCTCCCATGAAAACTTGATTTGCTGATAACACACAAACATCCTTTCCCGCTGCATGGTGATTTATTGCGTTCCCTCCGCTGTTAACGTTGTCCCCTCTCAACGTGGCCTGTCAATTTCTTTACGAGAACCTGTCTGTCCAATAGATGAAGAGCTACCATATTAATACGAAACCGTGATGAGAAAAAATCCCTTCTGGCTGACATTTCCAGGTTGTGTGAGAATAAATGGACCCTATGCGTGTTATTGCATCTCTGTGCAACCGGTCGGTCTTTGGGGGTAGGTGATCGCCCGCTCTTGCCATTTGTTTTTTTGTTGAGCGATTTTTGGAGAGATTATCTCCTCCAAGCCATCGTGACATTTTTTTTAGGTTTGCGGATGCCTCGCTGTTAGGTCTATTCTCCTCCCCCAAACCTTGCGGGCCAACCTCTCTGGGTGAGCTGCTTGGAGCGAACAGCTCTGCCTTCGTTGTGTACTGGACTTTACACCGATGCTTAAATCTCGTAGCGGTCCCTCAAAGTCATGTGTATAATAATTCGATATGCCTCTGTTCATTCCGTCGCATGTTTGTAGCTCTTTTGGAAGCCAATTGGACACTCAGAACTGAGCACTAAAAGATTAACGTGGACAGCGCGATGGCGGGCAAGAGGTAGCCTTTAGCAGCCAGCAGCCCAACCGCTGAGTCTACTTGGGGAAGCGTAGATGAGAGACCGGAGCGTCTCAAACGTGTTCCTGCGGGAGCTGAGTTCCGTGAGGAGCTTTGGAGAACAGACATTGTGGGGATGAGGGTATAGCCGTTGAAGTATTTGCAGAAGAAAGCAAGGGTGCTTTGAAAACTTTTCGGCTCCGAACGTCAGTTCCTGTCTTATTTGCAGTTCCATCGCGGCTTCTGTTCGGTCAATTTTTTTGTTTGCATATCCTGGCTAGCCTCTCACGCTTCTCACAGCGCGGGGTCAGCCCTTATCCTCTTTCTCCCATAGGGTTTTGGGAGCTGCGGAGCAGCCACCATGTATCATATCATAGATGTGATCTATGGGGTTGAATTTATTGATTCACCCGATACAGTTTTAGTTTGCTTGTCTAGAACCTCTCGCTGCGTTGATGGGTCCGAACACCAAGTCCCCCTCTCCCCGCAAGCCCAATCGATCGTGTGGTCTTTGGCAGAAGTCGTCCTCTGCTTCTGTCTCCACATCCCGTTGCTCCCTTACATTCGTCCCACACCTGCACCAATGGTCTTTTCGCTACCAATTTCTTTGTTGAGATTATATCTCCTACCCACATCGTAGGGACGTTTATATCTCCTCACTTCATATTACTGTGCTCGGGTGCACTAATGACACCCCGTGAGACCTGTTACCCGCCAGTGATTTCTCTTTCGATTATTCCACTTGATGACAAGCACACTGCTGGCGTTGATCGTGAGAGAACGACACTTCCTACTGGAATCTCCCCAAGAGCCATGCAAATATCGGGCTCCTGAGGCTCTGTAGTTTCAGAGTTGGGAAACGACTTGCTGGTGAGGAAGGGATCACAGATGATGCGCCCGAGAGAATTGTGAATATATTTAGCAAAATGGAACCCACTTACATGTCCGCCTGCCTTTAAGGACACTCCAGCTTCCAGCTTTATTATTCGTTTTTCGCACTCGCCTTCCCATCTCTACTGATTAGTGGAGAGGGCTTCTTCCTTGCGATTCATGATCGAATAATTTCTTTACTTTTTTTCTTTCACTTCTTTCTTTTTGCTTCTCAGCACGACAGGCTAAATGACAACTGTACCCCTGTTGTAGATCATCTATCTCAATTGTGTTGTTATGCCTGACATAAACACGGAATCCTCAAGCGGGGAAGATGATACTAGTAGTGGAGTGGATGGCGATGAGAACTAAGGGAAGTGGTTATCGATTGCGGCTATCGGACAGGGTTGTTATCGGATACTGCCGGTCGCAGGGTCCAACTCACTTCTGTCAATACGGGACTGCACCCCCCTCGCATAAGCCGCACAGACTCTTTGGCGGCTTGCTCTGCGCTTCTCAGGACCTACGATTACATTTCGTCCCATCTTTCAAACCGTCTGTCATTTTGTTTTTCTTCTCCCTATGCATTCTGTAGGTGTTTGGACCAAACCCAACTTAGCTGAGGGCTCTCTGTTAAAACATTTCGTATGAAGACCTGGAGTCGGGTTTGCGGTATCCCCTCCCGTCGATCGGGGGCCGTTTTACTTCCTCTTTCTTTTTATTTGTGTTGCGTGATCAGTCTGGTGTTAAAGCGCAGCTGTGAGCACACTGTGCCGATATTCGTCGACGAGCACTTCTGGGAGGCTGGTACCGGCGTTGGCAAACCATTACCGCCGGTCGATCCTCATACCCAATACGATGTGGAGAGATGAATGACACACATGCATACTGTATCTGAGGGGAAACATCCGGGTAGGTCGAGGGTGACGAGGCTTGGTACTCGTAATGGACTGACGCTTGCGAACACAGCTACCATTGCATATGGGCAAAAAAACCGGCTAGAGCTCCAGGGTTTTGGTGGTACACAATATCAGCCGTGTTCACAAGCATCAGTTCGTTACGAGGGCTGCAGTCTTTACTGAGCATAAAATACAGAGGGGTCGCAAGGTTCTCATTGAGAAAGCTAGGTTCTTCAAAAGCCTGGTGCAGCCGCTGTCCTGCTGACTCAGTATAAATTTGCTGGGGGGATAAGAAATGGGAGTGGAGACAGTGACACGATATTCATGGGTAAGGCTAATTGCCGGAAGCACAATTTGGCTGCGGTGGTTCGGGGCGGGCCGTCACCCTGCTCCGGCAGCTGAGCTTATGGGGAAATGCTGTGACACAAGCTGCTAACGGAAGGGTGGAACCAGCATCCAAACACCCTTAAAAAATATTTTAAAAAAATCCGGCTTCCATATTTGATGACCCGAATGTTTCAAAACCGACCGAACCCGCGCCCGAGGGGATTGCGGCAACAAAAGAGAGGTGCCCCGCGGTGACATGGCTCGCTTATTGTAGAGTTAAGGCTGTAAACAGCCTCATCCCCGCCCTCAAACATGGTTGGGATGGGAGAACTGTGTCGCACAGCTGAAACATTCGCGTGTAATACAGGACAGCACACACTTTCCCGTCTTAACCCACGGGACCTAAAAAGATGCAACATACTTTACGGTACGGGAGAAGATAACTGCCAGACTTGTCGACACACCACCCCAGAATGGAGTCTTTCCGGTCCAGTCTGTTCAGGTATAAGAGTGTTTGTGAATTACCGGTATGATCCCCTCTTATTCCGTTGCTGCATAGCCCGTTTACGGAAGATTGTCCAGCCAGTCCCGTCTGGTAACTAGATTGGAACGCGGGGATGCGGCATATCTAGTACAAATTGGTAGAATATTCAGCAACCCTGGTGTTGGGCTCGGTATGACGATACTGTGTTTATCCCAGCACAACGCAATTTCATCTATTTGAGCTTTAGCCAGTGGTATTGGCCTTTTAAATGACATTGGGCCAAAATGATGCAGATATTTGGCATCGGCAACAAGAGGAAATCGGACCAAAGTTTCAATGCCGTCTGATAAGGTGGTAAGCAGTGAGAATCGGAAGAGGAGAAGAAAAAGGAAAGAAAAAAAAGGCAAACGTGCTGACCATGCGCTCATGCATTGTTCAGTACCCATAGAGCCCAAAGTATGGAGATAGTCGCCGTCTTGCACGACGAGGTGGTTGATAGATTCGGCCAAATAAGTTGATGGAAACAGGGGTTTTTGTGGCAGTCAATATAGTCGGACACGAGGTTAGGAGCCACCACCAGCATTTTGCTGCCCCTATTGATGTCACTAGTCATGTGAATCTCCCGTCACGTACTTAGTTTTTGACCATCACGCTCCCGAGAGTGCAAGATCGTTGTATATACAATCGAAGGTTGGACGCAAGGTTAGGAATGCTGGCGTCCCTTATTGGTGCGATCATGCAGAGACTAGCTACAAATACTGGCCTGCCGTATGCGTACAGTACCGTACACAACTCGTACATTCCACCTGTGCTGCAACAGACAACTCACATCATCACCACGACGTGCTCGGGGGCATTTCTCAGCGAGCGAACAGGAGCGGTACGGTACGGTAGTTATAGTATATCCTTAGTAGGGGACACTATGAAACCTAGCGAACCTAGTTGCGTGAGGTGAGATAATTTGTCTGTGCCGATTCACTGCCGTGTGAACCTTTGCGGTTTGACTCTAGCGGCGAGGTATCATGGAAAGTGAGGCTAGCATAGAGGCACTCGAGCACAGTAGAGAGATATGTATAGCCCCACACGGTAAAGAGAAAGAAATGGAATTAGGGAACAAGCAAATATTATTCAACACTGCACCTGCTGAGAGACCCAGAAATCAAACCAATCCATTCATCGCTGTCAAAGTGGAACTTGCCAAAATTGCCTCTTTTTAACGGCTCCTGGGGTCTATGCTTTGGGGAATATGTTGTCCAGACTTTCCACTGAGTCCTGTTCTCTGCTCGGATATGGCTGTCAATCGCCCTTATCCGTTTCCACTCTAGTCAAAACGCTGAATATCAATTTGTAGGTTGCCGATATTAAAGAATAGACAAATGTATGCTATCCACGAAACCCGGTCCCTCAATTGAATGTTTCCTATCATATAAAGAGGTCTGTATTTGATTCAGAGAGGTGGGCCATATCAGCGTGGCCGCCCCCCCTTCCAACCTCTTAATCCGTTAATTGGCCTCCTTCTATTCGCCGACTGATTTTCTCATTTCTATTGTATGGCTGTACCGGAACTTATAAGTCTGTCTTAATTAATCCTCCGCAACAGCATGCATGTGCGGTGCGGTGCCGGGCAGTGGGAATCAACTCCACAACTAACAACTAACCCCAAATGCGGTCAACTTCAAACTCTCCTGGCTCAACAACCACAACTCCATAAGCTCGAAAGCTTCTGTTAAAGTGTTTACTTTACTATTCTCTGGGGGATTACAGAAGAGTTCAAAGGTATTTCCACTTGACATGATGCCGGGGTGGTTCGAAGTTTTATTATTTTTGTGTAAGGGCTGCCGAACTACCGTAACACGGCCAAAGCTGGCTGTATCCAGTAATGGTTTGGTGCCAGTGTACCTAATGGGGGATCAGATCCGTTGATCTTTGCTCCATATATAACTAACCAAACCCGAAGGGGAGGGGTATTGTCTGCTTAATAAGCGAACGTGAATCAACACAAGTAGCGATTTGCAGAGTCCAGCACCAGACTGTATTTCGAATTGTGATATTCTCGCACTCTACCACGCGGACACAATGTCCGAGCCCAAGAGCTCGCACCCGCTCCGCTACGGGCCCATCGTTGGTTGTCTGTGATGGTACAGAGCCGACACCTTGCCTGTCCAGCTCCTTCCTCCCGTACTCTGCTCTAGTTGCTCGATTCCTTTCTAGCGCCCTCTACTTCCCTGCCTCCACCGTGTTCTCTCCCGGTGGTTGCGTGGAGCTTCCTTTACTTGTTTTCCACCCTCCCACCAGCTTTGGCTCTCGCGTGGTTCCCCGCTTTGCATTTATGTCTTCTTGCCTCGATCGGATTGTTGGTTGACCAATAGCTGAGTGAATAGCTCAGTTTACATACCCGCCAGCAAGACAGCTACGTACGCGGTTGTTGGGAACTCCATTCGACCCTTAGTGCATATATTTTCTGCCCACCTCTGGTTGATCAAACCTACCATATTTACGAGTAGACTCTTCTTTGGTTTTCTTTGGTGCTCTCATTGTTGCCACCCAGCGTTCTCTTTTTCCTCGAATAAGTCTAACACTCGAGGATCAGTTGCCCTTGCTCACTGCGAGTGCCATCAGGGAACACAAGCAGTCCTAGGAATTGTAGCCGCCCGTAGCTCCAGGGCTGACTGAACACGGACTCGATAGCATCGGCGGGGGTATGTGGTGTAACATAGACAAGAGCCCTGACTAACTGGTTGGAGGCTGTTCCCGGTAACATCAGGGAGACTGACTGGGTCCATTGGTGTATTGCCGACTGCTGTCTCTCGTAGTTCTTGGTTCTCGCTGCCCGGGAGCCCAAGACATCTCCGGTCTGTTCTTTGCTGGCCGCCGGCCGCTTCGCTTTTTTCTTGCCTTCTTTCCGTCTTTTTTTCCTTTCTTTTTTTCACCCTCTCAACGCGTTTTCAGACAGGCAGTCACCACTATTTCCTGTTGCCTAAGAACCCACAAGTCAGCACAGACGCGCGCCCCTCGCGTGTGGTGCCGCAACAGAGGCGCATAGTAGCAGACAAAAAGTCCCTTCAAACACCATCTGCTGTGACCAAGTCATATCTCATCTGGAAACACTCAACTTCCCTACGGTAGAGCTAAGTGAGCACACCACAAAGATAGGGTCTGCAACGATAGCCGCACAAGAATCGACTGGTGTTCTTTCTCCCTCTTTGCTTTATTTTCCACTTCTTTTGTAGGGAGGAAAAAAAATAAAAGCAGACGAAGGTTCGAATGGTGGTGGTGGTGGGAGCCCGTGGTTGTGAGTGCCGTACCGGTACCAGTAGGCATTTTGGAATCGAGTGCCAACGAGACGGCCGGTTTTCCTTCTCATCCAACGTTGCCATTTGATATTTACCCCCCTTCTCTCCCACTTTATTATTATTCTATCTTCCATTGCCATTGCTTGAGAGAGGGATTCATATTTCTGAAGAGCTTCTTACTATTCTACCATTTATTATTGAATTCGGTTTTGTTCGTTCTGGGGGTGGGGATTAGGCCTTAGATACACAGGCGGCTACGCCAGCAACGCGCCAGCAGGCACACAGGCAACATTAATCCCCCTTCCACCCTTCCCCTCTCCTTCTTTTCTCCGCTACCCGCACAAAACCACAAACCCCTTCCCTCGCTCTCGATTCTCAGCCAACTAGCAGCGATCAGGAGCACCCCACCCCCCACCGCCCCGCGGGTTACTCGCTCGCCCGTTTTTTCCCTCTTCTTTAATTAAACAATTATCCCTCATCTCCCGCCATCAATTCCATCATTTTGAATCTCCATCGCAGAGGCTGGCGGAGCTGATCCGTACACCTGCAACCAGCCTCTGTCTTTCTCCTGCGATCTACGACCCGCTGCACACCTTGACAGCCCCGCCGCCCGCCGCCTTCCCGCACTCTCCCATTCGAAGAAGAAAAAAAAGCTGATAAAGCGACCAGTATCCGACCCGGCGCTCTGGTTCTAGACAATCAAATCCACCACACACACCCCCTCTGTTCATTTCGTTCTCTGCCCTAACTTATTTGCCTTACCGCCCTCCTGTATTCTCCCTCGCTCACTCCCTTCCCATTCACCCCACCCCACCCCCTTTCCCGGCAGCGAGATACAGCGGGTCCTTACATTTACCATACATCCCGCACCGTGCTATACGTACTTGAGATCACCTGGCCCCTTCCCGAAGCCTTTCGGTTCGACAAGTCTCACTTCTGCATACGTCCATACCATGCCCCGGAAATCTTCTATCTCTTAACATTTAAAGCTCGTCCTCCTCCCTGCCCCTGCCCCGTCTTCTTTCGTACTCGCAAATGTCCTGGAACCCCCCGCCTAACGGACGTCACCCGCATCAAAAAGAGTGGGAGAAAACGGCAGAAGACAAAGAGCAGCACCCTGGCAGGAACAACTCTCCACCCCAAACCGAATCACAATCGCATTATTCTGATCATCACGTAGGCCTTTGCCACCCCTCTTAATTCCATGTGTGATGGCTGACATGTTTTTTATTTTTATTTAAAAAGGTAAACCCGACTCATCCCCACCAGTCCCAAACCCAGCACCCGCTTCCTCCCCATCCTCATCAGTCACAGCACCATCACCATCAGCCTCCTCAGCCCCCTCAACCCTCTCATCTCTCTCATCTCCCTCCCATACAGCAGGAACGCCCTGCAATTGAGCCGCCCGAGATGTATGCAGCCTCTGAGCAGATGTATCCCTATCGCATTCCACCCCATCAGTTGCCTGGCTTCCAACAACCGCCCAATTTTCAGCAGCCAGCTCCCAGACAGCGAACGGCAATTGCTTGCAGGTACTGTCGGCGGCGTAAGGTAAGTCATGATCTTCGGAGTGGGTGATATCTTGAGCTGAAGCATTAGCAGATTCGATGCTCGGGATTCGAGTCTTCTCCAGATGGACGGTGCGCCAATTGCTTGAGGTTCAATCAGGAATGTGTTTTCACACCAGTATCGTCGCAAACGCAAGCGTTTGTTCCCGCCCATGCGGCATACCCTCATAACCGTAGTCCTGGGGGGGCGGCTGTTGCCCTCTACGGAGCCCATGGCCAGCCCCTCCCCCACAACTATGGCTCGATGTCTCCACAGGCATCTGCATCATCTGCGCAATCCCCCATGGAATTCCGCCCACCCCAGCAATATCCCCGGCCCCCAAGTCCTGGAGCTGGACCCAGTCGACAACCGCCTCCACCTCCGGCACAGCCACCCTATGGAAGCTATGAGGAGCCAATGGCAGCCTATAAACCAGAGAGAAACAGGAGTCAGGAGCCGCACCCGCTCTTGCCCCCTCCGGTGCCCGGTAATCAGCCACAGCCGCACCCTCTGCAGAGGAGAAGTTCAGCAGGCGAATATCAAACTCGCTATGCGCGCAACGACCCTCCCTCCCCTTCGTCCCATCTTTTACATGCGCAGCATGCATATTCTTCTCCGCCGGTTTCTGGGCCACCATCCTCGTCATTTCAAGCTCCTAGCTATGGTCAGGGCCCTCCATCGTCGGCGGTGAGTAATTATTACCCGCCGGGCCCTGGCGCAAGCCAGCAGCGAACAAGGTCACCTGTGGGATTTAATTCACCGGATCGCTCAAGCGGGTCACCACACTCGTTTCATCCACCCATGCAGTATCCTCCGCCTCCGAGGCCGACCTCGTCAGGCCCGAGCCCATCCAGCCCCAATCCACATCCGATTCCGGCCATGCAGATGGCGAATCTGATTGACCCGGGCCAGCCCCACGGTCAAGGAAGAAATCAGCGGACTGCCGCAGATGGAGATATGCTAGAGCGGCTTATGCCAAGGTCAGGGCTTTGATTCGTACGAACGAAGCTTGGGTTGGGGTTGTGTATTTCCTCTAGGAGCTATTTTTACGGGAACCAACGACAAATTTCTCGAACGTACAAATTGAATCATGAAACGACTTAGTCCCAGCTCAGTGATTTGCATTGCCTTTTTTTGATTCTTTTTTGCAAATCGATTTTGGTTTGGAATTTGAAACTTTTTCATGGTGTCATCGGAATTTTTTGCTGCAAAGGATGGAGTACCTAACACCTTGCGAAAAATAAAAAACGCAACCATGCCCCAATTTTTTTCTCATTGCATTTGGAGTTTTTCTTCCCCTTGATCCCCCCCAATCTTCGATTCTTTACATATTCTACTGCACTATTTTTATACCAGTCATTTCATGGGTGGAAGCTTTTTTTGTTCATCCTTTTTTTTTATCATTATTTACTGCTATCTGGCGGCTTTTTGTTGTCTTTTCCTATCTTCGCCTTTAGCTGGCTTCGCCGGTTTGCATATCCCTTAGCGATGATGACTCCAGTATATACATAGAACGAGATCATGGTCATCGGGTCATTTTTTGAAGGACAGCATTAGTTGTGTTGATGGCGTAAATGCTTTTTATACCTTTTCTTAAAATCTTCCTTGTTTCTCCCGAGCATCTTTGGGCTGCCTTTTTGGTGTCGAATCATTTTTATTCCACCCTCCCTTGACTAACTGTTGAATCACGGCAAAACGGTCGTTTCCTGAATTTTTTCTGACATGTTTTAATAAGCCTGTTCATACTTTCTCTAGATGCTCTGGATGTTTATAGCTGTCACTCGTTTATACCCCTTCCTCCCCACCGCTCTCTTCCCCACAAAAAAAAACAAAAAAAAACACCACACTCTTTTGACCTCGTGGAGTCCTGGGTATACTGTAATGGTTTGCTTCTCTTGAGAATTGTCTTCTGCAGGCTGGTCTATCTTCCCTCTAGGTTTGGGAGGTGGGGCAGACGCCTTAACTTTTGTCAAACAATTCCACTACATCCCTCCCTCCCTTCTTTCCCCTCGCATCTCCCTTCCCTCCCTCCCTCCCTCCCCGCCGCCTCGATTCATCTATCGGCACTTGTCCGTCCGTCCATACATCCGTCCATGCATCCACCATCCATAAGACCTCCCACCCATCCACACACCAACTCCAAGTTTCAGCGAATGTTAGGGTACGTTTATCCTCAAGGATCACAATCGACCGATCAGTTTGTAATATAAAAGAAAGCCCCGAATTTGCTGTGACACAATGAATATAATTTCACCCCTCCCTCACCTTCACACACCCATTCCTTGCCCCCCGCCACCCCTTCCTTCGGGCGGTGGAAGTGGGCCAATGATCCACTTCTCGTGGTGCGGGAAGCACCCGATCAGCCCGTTACTCGTGTTACATATATGTCAATTTGTGGCGTGATGTATAGTAGCGGAAAAAAGATCGGATGGGAGCCCCTTTTTATATTTTTATTTTTTGCTTCTCTTTCTTGGAATTATTGTTTCAATAGACGGTAGCGCGGGGGGGATATGTGATAGATAGATATACAGACAAATTTTATATCAGGATTCTTGGTTTCGGGAAAGAAGTAAGTAGCAAAAACAGGAGGGTATTACCATAGGGGGGGGGGGGGGGTTGGTCAAGAAAGACATGTGAAAGCACGAGTGCCGTTAGTATGATAGAAAAGGCAAAGAGTCCCTAAATGGGCTGTCTGTGGTAGATAGATTGGTTAGACTATTGGAAATGTACAGTAGTCAAACTGTTAGGTTGAATGAAGTAAGGGTGTTTAAAAGTTAGTTCTGGTTACCGACCATGAGTATGTGTCAGAAACACTATTGGCAAACGGAGTATTATATGATATACCGGTATACCGGTGGTGGAGGTGGAGGTGGGGGAGGGAGGAGAATAGCTATAGCTAGCTAGTCCAACCTTCTTCCTGGCATCAGGCTGAAGATTTGCATTTGCAATGAATGGTAGCCTCGAGGTCTATTATCGTCAACCTTGTGCTTAATATTGTTGCTGCTCTTATATGCAACTACATCTAATACAACTTGTCTCCCAACGGCATTTCCCAGAATTTCTCGCTCCTGTAATACCTATTTCTCAACTGAAACCTATAATACTACTAGACAAACAGACATCTCACTTATTCTCCCCGTCCCCGCTCCCAGGCCTCAGAGTAGTTACCAAAACGCCAAGAAACTCTCTCGCTTCATCATAATATAGGGCATTTAGCAAACTAGGTAGCCTAGTTCAGACTAGCTAGCAGGTTCCATCCAAGTGCTGTAGCGTCCGAGACCAAGTGGTAGGCAAGGATAGGAAAGGAAGGTAAAAAAAAAAAGGTAAAAAAAGAAAAAGGTAAAAAAAAAGAAAAGGAAAAAAGAAAGAAAGAAAACTACAATTGCTAGACTAACTGCCAACTCAGAGTACCGTTACTGTACGTTACGGTACTTGGGAGGGAGGGAATGCGTGCTCAGGGTTCAAGTCCACAGTTGTCTTCGGTTAAATGTGTTTTTATTGGTCAGCTGATTTTTAGTGCGACGGGTGGGAATGATGAAATCTCCCGGCTTGAATCCAGAGTTAGGGTTATTGAGTTTTGGATATTAGCGGTGGTGGCTATGGGATTGTGCTATATTTTGCTTGGCGCTGTGTCGTCATGGACGGCTGGCGGGATAGTGTTACTTGGCTTGCGGTACTGTGTGTGTGAGTGTGCTTGGGGGTACAATAATATGTACTACAATGTATAATGGTGGAGTATATAAAAAAAAGAAGAAAGATAAGGAGAAGAGGGAGAAGAGGCATGATCGATTAAAACGCTTTATTGACGTTTGGAAGGAACCTTCCTTCCTTCACTATAGGGGGGGGGGAGTTGTGATAAAGTACAATATTATTAACAAGATATTTTTTAACGGTTTAATACAAGTTTTTGGTAATGCATAGTTATGGTGTCGTACCGGTATTCTCTCGAGGGGGGACTGGGGGCTCCTCTTTTTCGTTTTGCTTTGTTTCCGTGTGCCAATTTCCCCCAGTTCATGTCTGCCTGCAGATTCAGGTATCATACGGTACGTACCCTTCCTTCCTTCCCTTCCCTCTCCTGCCTCCTCCCCCCCCCCTTCCCGCCACTAGTGGGTGGCATCCTAAGTGCTGGGCATTTCTGCCGGGTGGAGTGTACCAACATCGGTCAAGTCCATCTCTGTCGCAGTAAGGGATCCTCCTTCTCCTCCTTCAGCTCCCATCCTGTTGGCCTCCCCATGTTTGCTCTTCAGCCTGGCAAGTACCGGTATCGGGAGGTGGGGGGATCCTCCTTCTCTTTCTGCTCCCATCCTCTTGGTCTCGTGTTTGTTTCTCAGCCTGGTGAATATCGGAAGGTAGGGGACCTCCGCTTCTCTGGTTTTGGCAGGGGCAGTCGAGGATGCGCCAATGGAAGTGAGGGAGGAAGTGTAGGAAGTTTTTGTCTTGGGGAGTTGCTTGTTTCGTCCGTTCTGGTAGGTTGGTGGTGGTGGTGTGATTGCTGATCCCGGTCCTGACGGCGACCGCAGTGGTGGTGGTGGTGAGACAAGGTGTAGCGGGTATGCGGCGGGGCAGTGCTCGTCAACCTGGTGTTCGGGATCATTGCTTGGTGCTGATGGACGTTTTCTCATACGCCTGAGGACCCAGATAGCCAGAACGCTCAAGGGGACTAAGGTTCCGATGATGAATAAAAGTGCCGTACTAAAATGCATCGCCCCAGATGATCCATCCGTTCCATAGGTTAGCCTCGCGCCTGTGGTGGGTACTGTATGTCACCATCTTTGCATTTTTTATTTTATTTTACTTTTTACCCCGGAGCATGTTCAAGTGAGAGAAATGTCACCTGAATAAGCAAGCAAGTATGCAGGCAAGCATGATTCTCCTGCTATACTGATACAAATTTTTTTCATCGCCAAACATGTGTTGCTTGCCGGAGGAAAAAGGGGGGGAAGAAAAGGGAGAGAAAAAAACAATACCAAAAAAAGGGAGCGGTGCATAGGAAATAGAAACAAGCAGGAACGGAGGGACCCGTGAGAAGGGGAAGGGGCAGCGCATAATCAATTCCTCTGAGGGGGGAAGAGATGAACTTGCCGACCACTATTTTTCAAATCCCCGATCACCTCACTAAAGTCTTCTTTTCTTGCATCCGGTGTGTTTGCTCGGACGCCCCCGGTGAGACCGTTGTTGTTGAGTTCGCCGCGGGTGTTTAATCCATAAGACATCACTCGGCCGACATGCTCCACTCTGTTTTTACCAATGAAAACTGCTTCGGCGGCGACGGCGTGGAGTAGCATGAATAGTAGAGCTAGCCAAGCTGCACAAACCATCAAAGCGTGCGAATGGGACCTAGTAGTCGCAACAGCAGCGGTGAACATGTGAGTATACCGATAATTAATGAAAATAAAATAAAGGCGCTATTAGCCGAAGGTGGTGGTGGAATCAGGGGCGAAGAAACAGAGGGAGGAAAAGAAGAAAGAAAAAAAAGTGGGGAATTGTCAGAACGAAAGGTTGTGATCAGGTGGATACTGGAGAATGTGAATGCGCAGTAGCGAGTGAAAAGTTGTCACGGGTGTGTTTAGTTTTCTAACCTTTTTCTCTATACTCTGCATATTGAAGTCTATGGATCGGAATAACCATTGAGTCCGTTTAACGAAGTCCATTGAGCGGGAAGGGGAGGACATCAGGTCAATGGTTGGCAGCAACGGCGGTTGTGGCAGTAAAGGTTGCGACGTGATGTTCCCTTGTCCCATTGAGTTCCTCCTTCACCCTCTACCCCCCCTCCCCACCTTCCATCAATCCAACCAACTAAAAAGTACTAAGAGGGTCCCCCGCCAATAGACTCCGCCTCCAGCCCGGGCTGAGGTGAGGGGGGACACCGCACGAGTAAATAAGTTACAAAGTTTAAAAAGAAAAGTAAATCTAACTGCACGGATACGTGAGGGAATAGGACTGGAACAAGAGAGCCGCCACCGAACCAGAACCAAGCCAAAACCAAAACCAAACAACCGAAACAACCCAAACAACCAACCAACCAACCAATCGACCCTCCGATCCTTAACCTTTTTACCAAGCATTGAACAACGGCCTGGCCCAACCACGCTCACGTTACCAACAAGCAAAATAGGTGCTGATCGGGGGGGGGGGGGGGGGGGGGTACAAAACACCG
>Ga0307509_10000525_pt1 | contig 65514 bp, 62 predicted proteins | sample 10_EM_MG_FD_202245 | JGI IMG/M metagenome (GOLD analysis project Ga0307509, IMG submission 202245) | Populus trichocarpa ectomycorrhiza microbial communities from riparian zone in the Pacific Northwest, United States - 10_EM | ecosystem: Host-associated > Plants > Roots > Unclassified | place...
TGGGGTAGTCTGGACGTCGGAAGAACGCGACGTTGCGTCAGGACGTAAGAAACGTTGCGACGTTGCGTCAGGACATAAGGAACATTGCGACGCAAGTCAGGACGCACAGGACGCACGGGACGCAGAATATCCGGCGCTTGCGTCAGGACGCAACGCCGGCGGATCAGACGCAAGATCCGTTTTTGCTGATGTATCTTGAAACGTGCTCACATTTAGTATTCCGAGTCGTCTTCCAGATGCCTCTGTCAAGCTCCTGACTCTGGGAACTTGGGTTCGGATATATCGTCATCCTATGAAGCCATATACCTCGCTCTTAGTTATTAGGTAAGCTATTCCCGCTAGGGTAATAGTTTGACTCTGGATTATCCAAAAGTGTGTACTTTGATATTAGAAGCATCGCCAACTTTAATATACGCTATTAACTCGAATAAGAGAGCGGTGTGCTATGTAGTCAAGAATTCCCTACCTTGGCGAAGGGGCGGAAAACACGGTAACAAAAGAGGGTGAAAAAACAAGGAAATACCAGACCTTACCAGAGGGGGCAACTCCAATGACATAGCACACCGCTCTCTTATTCGAGTTAATACGGTAGTCCCCTCAGCCCCTGTAACCGTATTTCGCCCTGAATCTGTTCCAGGTATGGGTGGCCCCAGTCGTAGGATACCCAGTTCAGCAATCAGACTTAAGAATCTAGTACGAGATAGAGTACGACTATGGATGGCCAGTGGGGGCAAATATGCTATACTTGACGACAGGCAGGTCAGTGTACTGTAGACTCTATCAATGGTCTGGAGAGTATTGAGATTAGCACTATAGGTTGCCGACTGTTTTCCTGTCAGCGATATGCCTGCGACCTATCATACCGTTCTGATATTGTTCTCTTTGAAATGTCAGAGGCATCAACCTAGATCTTAGCCTCAGATTTAGATTCATCTGCATCGCATGAGTTTTGATATTCATCACTGGTATTTCGCTTTAATGGAAAATGTCGAAATGGCCTTGCCTTGCGGGCTTCATCCGGGTTTGATATTCACCCGGGTTTCTATTGTCTTTCTTTGCTGATACCAGAATGTTTTTGCTTGATCTCCGGTCTGAGAGGACATGGGTCATTAGGTCTGACATAACAGCTAGTGGGTTAAGACTATGTGAGAATGGCCGGATTGCTCGGGCTGGATTCTCGATGTGGATCCAATATAGTCAGGTATAATATCGCACCTGCACCTGTTCATATTCAAGTTGCCAACTTGAGGTGGTGGCTAACTGGGTGCCATAGTATCTGGTATAATATTGTGTCGAACCTTATTCAGATTACCAATCTGTGATGTTGGCTGACTGGATTCTATAGAATCTGGTACAACATCACGTTTACGCCTGATCTGATTGACTGCTCCATGAGTTGGCTGACTGTGTAAATTTTCCTGTTGTGGCTGATATATCCTAGAATACTAGATCATCAAATGTTAGTCAAAATATAACACTGATTTGTGGAAGGGAAGAAAATTGATTAACCCATATCCAGTCTGGTGAAGAGGAGGAGTTTGTGTAATTTTCTTGTATTTGATAGAACCTGTTAGGTATTATAGGCTAGGAAATAAGGGGGTGCATGATATCCTATCACATGGGATTGGATGTAGATACACTCTTATGAAAAATGGGTTTCTGAAAATTCAATATTCTGTCTGTGATGGTATTACTCTCAGGACCTCTGAACTTTAAAACTCTAAGCTCAAAGATTTGTATGAAATGGGGCATTCCTAAGATGGGATACTAGCCACCAAATGTATCGGTTACATCTGCAAAAAACCTTATTCTTCGGACATATTGAGCCCACCTTTGGACGAATTGTGTCTACTCTTTGCCTCCAGTCCTTCCAGATCTTTTGTGTTTTCTTTGCCTTTCATCTCTTGCATCTGGTGCGCTCAGAGGCCCTACTTCCCCTCCATACTATCCAATGTGGTTGTTCCACCCACAGCCTCGCCATGCCGCTCCCCCGTATATTCTCCCCCGAATGATATGGGCTAATGACTGCCTCCCTGCCCAGAGCGGTTGCGCGCGTCTGGTGTCTATCTCTGCTGCCCCCCCACCTGCAGCGACCTAGATCGATCCGCTTTTGTCCACTGATATCCTAAGTTGTTTTTTTCTTAGTCTGCACCCTACTGTCACTTCCATAATTCCCATATGGTTCACAAGAGGCCCAGCTCAGCCACTATGCAAACCCACTACCCGGGTGGGCTTCCCTACATAAGCATATAGTTTCGCATTAATGATCCGCAGAACTCACGTGGCCGAGGTGAAGCTGGACACTCTTTACAGGAATCTCTCCTTTAAGTCGCCAGCTTCAACTTGGCTGCCTATTCAATTCAACATATTTAAAACATTCACTTAAACCCTTGTAGATCATATACTACTCCAGCGGCTGAGTGGAAGCTGGGTACTCAATATGAGTACTGCTACCTTAAGTTAACAGCTTCAACTTGGTAGTATATTCATACAGAACAATTTATCCTATGTAAAACAGTCCCTGAAAGGCATGTGAATCATATATTACACCTACGCCTAAGTTGAAGCTTGACACTCAATATGGACACTGCTACCCTAAGTGTTCAGCTTCAACCCGGCTGTATATTTGTGTAGAACAATTCAAGTTATTTAAAACATTCCCGTAAACCCGCACAGATCATGTAGTACCCCCCCCCGGCGGAGTTGAAGCTAGGTACACAATATGGGCACTGCCGCCTTAAGAATACGGCTTCAAATTGGCCGTATATTCATGCAAAACAATTCAACCTATTGAAAACATTCTCTGAAATGCCTGTGAATCATATAGTACTCGTGGCGCGTAGTGGAAGTCAGATACTCAATATGAGGGCTGCCAACCTAAGTTTGTGGCTTCAACCTGGCAGCATATTTGTGTAGAACAATTCAACCTATTTAAGAAATTTCCTTCAATGCTCACAGATCTTGTACTACTCACCTGGCCAAGTTCAGGCCAGACATGCAAGACACCAACAGCCAGTTTTAGTGCATAGCCTCAACTCAGCCAAATAAATATGGTACATAATTGAACAGAATAATTCAATATATTTCATTAAACATCCTCAGATCAATCCTGTAATTCACTATCCATTGCCACTCCCCACTAGGAATTACCTGCGCATGTCCAATCACTGCCCCAATATGGAGTATTTGCATGGCTCAACAATTGATCCGCTTGCTGACTCGAATATGTCGGCTCACAATGTGAAATCTGCTACCCTTGATCGGATCGAGCACGCAAACTAATACAGGGCGATAGGCACCCGCTTTATCACTTAGAATATTTCTTATCTTGAAAAGTGCTAACAACCAAGTTATTATGTGTCTTCACAAATCTCTCCAGTTCACTTTCCCAGCAGTCTGGACCCACACCCACTGGATTCTTGAGCCACTGATGCAGAATACATTTGTTTCAGTACAGCGGGCCCAGTTGATCTAGAACCTGTGAGTTTCATGAAAGGTGGCAACTGGGATTTCAAGTTGAGGAAATCAGTCAACAGGAAGTAACCACAGTTCGCCGGGGTCCTCAGGCGACCTCCAGTCATTCACAGCGGTCTCCCTTATTAAACACAGTATTTTCTCCATCATGTTGGAATAATAGGTATTGAGGGCTGTCTATAATTCGGTCCGTATGCTGGTCACAGTCTTGAAGAAATCCGTGAGGCATGCTGCGACTGGAAAGGTTTGTATTTCTATCCCACTCTCTTCTACCATAATCACAGCTTCAACTTCCGAAAGTGCTTCTATTGTCTGCAACTCTATTCCTAGCGTGTGCTGGCAGCGATAATACCATAAGATCTGTTGGGCGGCTTGATTCTTGTTTGACCTCAGGTAGACATCGTTAATCTGATCCGTATATGCTAGTTCAAGTATCATTGTGAAATAGAGCGAGATTGATCCAAAACGCCATACATGGGAGGCAACACGAGTCAGGTGGCGCAGCTTGATGATGTTGTTGTGGTTCCCGTAATCAAATCTGCCGACTGATCAGACGTTTCAACCCGGTCTGTATCAGCCAGCTGACGGCGATTAGCCACAGTTTTATAGTGGACCACTTTGAACTCTGATCTGCAATTTGGTACCTCAGCTCCCAATCCTGGCGATGTACTTGTGTGTGGGTAGCCTTTGAGGTACAGAACACGAGAACAATGTCTTTAGTTCTGTGGAATGTCTGCGGGTAGCTTGCGATGCAGGAACTGGTATCTGGTGTATGACTGTGATATGAAGTTACAAGAGTGAGGTCTACTAGCCTGCCAACATACTACAAAGCACTCGTGAAATCATGATACTGAGAACTGTCCAGATTTCCCAATGTGGACACCAATACACCTGTAATACAACAGCGGAGATTGCACACCACGATTTGCTGCAATTCTGTAATTTCACAATTGGTCTGTTTCAGTACGCTGAATGCCAGGTAAGCAGGAACTTCTCTCCAAGCATCGTCGAATGCCTGCCATCTTTTATGCTTTTTCAAAAATCATTCAACCAATTGCTTCATATAATTGAATAAAGTAAGATAGATGTTGTGCAGAAGGCCTGGTGTGGGTACGTCCGAGGGGCTTACACAGTCCAGTCTGGTTGTTAGGTGGTAGCTTCGGCGTGAGGTATTCCGACAGCTAGGACCTGAGTCGTTATTATATCTGAGAACTGGTTAAGAAGATACAAGTTTTTTTTTTCTTTTTTTATATCATATATTCGTTGTTAAGGTACAAGAAATCGCATGGAGCGCTAGCTATGGCGAAAACAAAACCCAAAATCCAAAACATACTAACAAAGAAAATATCAGGCACCAAAAACTCTTCAACTGGGGTCCGTACTGGTCCCAGGCCCCCATACGGGCGCGAAATTGAACCAAGTAAATCAAGGAAAACCCTTCCTATACCAGCGGACAGCATAAAGAACAAAACATAAAGTAAAAACTAAACCTAGCTTTCCTGAGACGACATAAAGTACCCAAAAGAAACTACATTAGAGGAGCGGGAAGAAAGAGAAGAAACCGCGGACGTTGGGCGTGAGAACATACCCGGGGGGAAGGCAGTGGCTGTTGACTTGATGAAGCGGGCGAGGGCGCCCAAGAGGGCGGCCGAGGACCAGACGGGCGCGTCGGGACCGATGTCGAGGACCCCCTGAAGGTGGCGGGTCCTGCTAGGTTCCTTGGCGGGGCAGAGGAGGATGGCGTGTTCGAATGTCTCGGGGGCACTCTGGCAACTGGGGCAGGTGGTGGGGGCGTCGCTGTCACAGGAAGGGTGGGCGCAGAGGTAGCTTTTGCCAGATCTCATCTGGTGTATGCGGCCCGCGGAGAACTTGTCTAGTCCCATGAACGGGTGGGGCTGTAGCGAGGGTTGGTAGGGGTATCTAGCCGGATCAGGAGCGGCCTTGCCCCATTCTTCCATGAGGAGGTTTTTGCACTGGAGTTTGAGCAGGGGGTAGGAGCGGCCCGGGGCAGGCTCAGGGTAGTGGCCGGTGAGTAGATGCTGGGAGGTAACTGGGAGGGGGGAGAGCCCGTCGGGGCCCAACACAAACAACATGGAATGCGGGAGGGCGTCGAGAGCGAGGTGGGCCCAGTTCTTCGAGGGAGGCCTTGCTTGTAGCCACGGGAGGGGGAGGCGGCTTCCCGCATTCCTCGCGCTCAAGATCCTGTTGTCTGGCGAGTGGCGGTGAAGAGATGGGGTTTGCACGGAGGGCGGGAGCCTCGCGGTCGCTGGGTTGATCTCCGGGGGGGAGCACAGGACTCTAAGGTGTGCCAGGCGACGCTTGTACGCGATGAGGAGCCCCGAGCGGTGGGAGGCAGGCCTCTATGGCCAGGATATCTGTGGGGGTAGACATGAAACAATTGGTCGTCCACCTCTGGACCTTGTGCCAGAACATGGAGAGTTTCCTGATCATGTGTGCGGTGGGCATGAAGACGTCTGCACCATAACTGAGGATGGGGAATAGGAGGGAGGAGGCCAGTCTATGGCAGAGGAAGGGCGGGAGGCCGATCCCCGGGGGTGAGAGTCGCTTGACCGCCACGAAGGCTGCCTGAGCTTTAGCCAGCCTTTTGACGAAGTGGGGGGTGGTGGAGATCGAGGGGGAGAACCAGTAGCCTAGCCACCTGACCTCGCCCTTGGGTGCGAAAACCGATCCGTCAAGGTGGACCGGGGCATTGGAGATGGGGCCTCTGTCCCTGTTCGTGCGCCAGTGGATGAGCTCTGTCTTGGGGACCGAGAAGCCGACGCCTAGCCTGGCCCCTCTGGCCTTCAGCCTCGCGTACTGCTTGGGTAGAATCTGGATGTTGCGCCGATAGGACGCAGAGGAGGTGGTCAAGCCGAAGTCGTCCACATAGGAAAGGGTGAGACCATCGGGGATCTCGCAATGGAGACGGGAAACGTAAATAACAAACAGCAAAGGAGAGACTGGGGACCCCTGAGGGGTGCCTACCGAAACCGGCGCGAACACTCTGGGGGATCCCTGGTACAGGAGCCGGCACGACCTGCCGGTAAGGAAGGACTTCGTCCAGGACACTAGATACGGGTTAACCCCTTTGGCCCTGAGAATGCCGCAGAGGGTAGAGGGGTTGACGTTGTCGAAACCCCCCTTTATGTCGAGAAAGAGCGTGGAGACCTTCCTACCAGCCATCTGGAGGGTCTTCACTTCATGGGTGAGGGTGGTGACCGCGTCCGAGGCCGAGAGGCCAGCCAGCGAGCCACACTGGTGCGAGTTGAGGAGGCCTGTCGCGCGGGCCACACATGAAAGTCTGGAGCTCATAATCCTTTCAAGGATCTTTGAAAAGGTCTGTAGCAAAACTATAACTCTGAAAGAAGAGGGGGAGTCGTAAGAGGGTTTGCCGGGCTTGTCTAGCACTATGCCATCGGCCCTTTTGAGGGAGAGGGGGTGGGATCCGTAGGTCACTAGAGGGGCAAGCAAGTCCTGGATTAGGTGAGGGGCCACACGGTGCACCCTCTTCCAAACCGAGTTGGGTGTCTTGTCGGGCCCTTAAGAAGATACAAGTAATGTAGGTTATATATAATATTCACTTCGGCGTAGATAGTCGAAGTATTGGTAATGATAAAAGGTAGAAAGTTCTTATATTGATAAGATCTCTTCTCCGTGCATGTTGTGTCTAAGAGTAGTGAAGATGGTTCAATATTTATATTCTGCGTCTGAGCAATCGCGGTATACATGCTAACTCTACTAACTAAGTATCTTGCCCATCATACTGCGAACTTCACCAGAGTGCGAACACTCGTAGAGTCTGAAAACTCTCTACCACACCTTTTGCTCCCATGGCCAACGTATCTGTCTGCGCTTCTGTTATTCCTGATGGTGTGCAGACCACATCAGGTGTCAGCTAATATGTTTATCTGTTGAGAACAATGGTTACGAATTATCTTGCCCCTGTGCTCACCGAGGGTAGTCTAACTCGCTGGACAGAAAATGGCCAATCTTCCTTGGTTCGTTCCGTTGAGAATTTGGCATGCAACTGCAGGTCGTAATCTGATGTTCCGGCATTGCACGACTTGTCCTCGGGATCCTGCCTATCGGTCTTTTCCCTTAGACTCCATCTTGTACCAACCTGTCCTTTGCGGATGCACCAAATCCACTTACTAGGCATAGTTAACTCCTTCATACCCTACATGTCTTTGTCGGTACGAGGGGACTGAGTTGCGTGCAAAACGTCCCGTTACCTTCGACCCACTCTTCCGACAGGCTGTTCTCAAGTGTCTGTAACCTCATGCGCCGTGGTCCGATTCACCTGCCTCGACCTGCATAAGGTGCCCGAAGGCCTCCCCTCATATATCCTGCGAACAGGGTTCAGCCGGACGGACGGCCACGACGTATACGGTGTTATAGGATGTGTGCCCTTGATAGTGGGCGTTGGTGTTGGGACGCAACTACCCAAGCGGCCAGTGATGACGCGCCATCCCAACGCCGGGGGTGGAGGTGGGTGTTATCTTTTTCCTTCGAAGTTTGTGCGTGTCAAGGTAGGGTAACTCTGCCCTATAGATCCTTACGGGGAGTGCGTGCGCCTAACACTGGTGAATGGATAGCTTGCTATTTTCAGGTCTAATGGCAGAAAGTATTCTGCGATGCCGGCCACTTCTCCCGGCAAAACATGCCTCAAGGCTTTCTCTCTATATACAGAGGTAGAGCATGTAAGTTTTGTAGGTTCCACAAACGAGGACTGCCACCCTCACCCCCTGTGTAATCTACAAAACCAATATGCTGTACGTCTGTACTATGTAGTCGCAGGTCTGATATATCTGCTGCAGCTCCTTGCACGGTACCTTACACTTTGGGCTTGAATTACTGCCTATTCCTTGCAAGGATTATTCCTTGCAATGATGCAGGCTCAGAACGATACATGATGGAGGCCGACTAAAGCCGAAAATAGAGATGAATCTTGCGGTCTGCACAATTGATTACTATTCTGTCTTGGACAACCTGCTGTAATCGTACCAGGACAAGCTTGAAGGCAGCCCATAGGGCATTCTCATTGGTCTGCTGCTGGGCTACATTAGCATGGGCTAATTTGCAAGTAAACTTAGGTGGTATTGGAAGCAATGCCTGAAGCAGGGCTGCTTCTTATTCTCGAACAGATAGTGCTGATTGTCATCTATACATGTCAGGCTTTCTTATCTCCAGAGAAATTGGTAAGATGCCCCTGGTTAGACAATATGATGATGGGGACCCCTGTGGACTGCAATGGGAAAGATTTGCTACCAAGGCACGTAATGGGCTGTTAGCACTGGAAACACCACTCCAAGAACTTGTCCGTACCTCTCTCATACCAGTATATCCCATGCCAAGTCTGCTCTATGTATCTCTGAATATACTTGCTCCCAACGCGAATCCGATTCCCGAATACGTGTGTCAACGATATCTGAGCACAACAGGAACTGAGGGATCAGGTCGTGGACACAGTCAATAATATTGGTATAATAGAAAGTTGTTCCATGTCGACTCAATACTCCCTTTCGCCCATACTGAGTATTCAGGAAATAGGTCTAGTATGGCAGGGTGTTGTTGCAAGGTATAGGCAGACTGGAATGATCTGCAATTCATATCAACCAAACCTTCCGCAAAGTATGCATAAATCTGGGACATGGGTATCTTGCTTTGGACAAACCAGTTCTCCAAATTAAAGTCGTCTTCAGATGAGAAAGGGTTCCAATTGTCATCAGTCATGGCCTTGTCGAGCTCTGTGTAGCCATCAACTTTGCCAAGTAGTCTCCCTGTACAGGAAGAGTTTCTTGACCTGAAGGGTGCACACAGACCTGAGTGTAGGAAACGCCTACCTTGTCTGAATCATTCTGCATATTATCTATCTCAGTGCTTGTTGTATGGAAATCTGGGATCTCGAGCCTGGAATCTGATTCGTAGTCTGGGTCAGTCAGGTTGTCAAGTTGATCATGAATAAAAGTAGGTGGTCGGATAGAAGCTGTAGTGGCGATCACAATGTGGGATAGAACAATATCAAGATGAATTGTCTCAAGGTGTTTTTTGTATGCAGTGGCTTGTTGATAAGATTGCCTGCAATAAGGAAACATTGTTGTCTTTGAGGTTATCGTGTGTAGTGTTTCTCTTTCAAGTAGTTGGGTAGGGTGCATGAGCAAGTGGGCAGAGAGGCCGCAGCGGATATAGTTTTTCAAAGTGAAATGTATGTTTCTTTTAAGGGGAAAATTGGGAAAATTTCAAGTTTGGTTAGTCAGATGATGAACAGGGCTGGACATTCAAGCTGCAACCGTTATTCATGGTTTAACTTGTGAAATATGTTCTTTGTTGAAAGTGTGGTAACGTTATTGATTGTAGACTGAAGAGGTTTGGAAGGACCTTGTGTTAGGTGGCACCAAATCTCTAGGAACAAGTGAGATGGGTAAGACCAAGATACTTTAGCGTATATGGAGACGTGTCTAGGAAGGCTCAATATAAATGTGCATACAATAGTGATAAAGATCTTTCTAGTGATAACTTATTATATTGATGAGGTTCCTTCTCCATAGCGTGATAATTTCAGTAAAGCTCGGGATTTTCATTGTTTTTGGTTTTGGTTTATCTGATTGATTATTTGTTTAATGTCCCAAACATGCCTGCACCACTAGCTATCCTAACAAAAAACCTTCAACTCGGTCCATTCCACCCCCCTGCCAGTAGAAAAACCCTCTAGCCAGAGCGTTTGGGTATAAAATACCAACAACTAAAAGACAAGCCTGAAACCAACAACGGATGTTCCAAAATCCTCCACAAATAATCAACTTAAGAAATACAATACGACAGTGAACTAGAACCAATAGAGAGTAAAGAAAGCCAAACCAGAAAACTAGAAAGTAGCAAGCAGACTGATAATTTAGGGCTGGAGCATAATATCCGTAAGCGAAGTGATACAAGTCAGGGCAGAAGAGGCCATAAAGATTTCAAGTAAGTAGAGCAAAGGAATCCAGCTGAAGGAGTGAGGACATCAATCCAGGTGAGAGGGTGTGTGTGGAAAGTCGCATAACTCAAGTCCTCTGAAACACAACAGTGAACAGAAGTAAGGTGCCAATGGGAGAGTGGGCAGCAGTAGGGTGCCAGCCGGAGATGAGGCAGTAGGGTGCGAGCCACGGGGGAGAGCAGTAAGATGCCAGCCAGGGAAGGTATGATAGTAGGGTATCAACCTTAGGAGTCAGCAGTACGATGCCAGCCGATCCAAGCACGTGGAGAGGGAGAGGAAGGGTTGATCAACATCTTGGCCATGGAAACTATTTGTAATTGTGTTCATGTCTGACTAGGCAGGCACCTGCCGGATCTTGAGAGGGTGAATGGGGAATGGCGACTGTGGCCAGTTGACATTTCCCCGCCTGCAAACCGTGGTCCCAGCCATCTGTAACTTGGGCATAGAAGCAAGCATTCGCGACTGTGCAAGGGCTAAGCGAGGCAAAGCAATAGCGGAGTAGGCAGAGGAACCACCATCATGAGATGATGAAACCAGCCACCAAGGGGTGGAAAGAGCAAGAGGATAGACTCAAAGGGTAGACCTAAGAGGGTGGAGCGAATGGGGAGAGTCCAGCACCCACTAGGGACAAAGCCATGATGGGGGGTCTGGTGGGAAGCACTGGTGATAATCTTGTAGGGTTGAGATTTCAATCACCGGAGATGTAGAGGAAACGGAGGATGTAAGGAGGTGACGGAGGATCTGTAGAGGAGAGAGAGGATGTCAGTAAAGCTTGGGATTTTTTTGTTTTTTGTTTAAATCATATATTTGCTGTTAAGGTTCAGGAACTTGCGTGCAGTGCTAGCTATGGCATAAACGAAACCTTAATCCCAAACAACCACCCGCTTCACCTCTTCATGGGACAAACAAATACCTCCTACACATAGGAAAGCAATCAAACATGAAAGGACTCGCCGTACCCTCAGGATCCTATGGTATGTGCCTAACTGCACACCAGCCATCAACACAAGTCAATGGGGAGGAAAGCATAGGAAACTCCAACACTAAAAAGCAAACATAAAGGTGTGCAGGAGCAAAGAAACCCTTCAGCAGGCCCCCTAATAACACTAGGAAATATTCGCTAAGGCTCACTAGGTATGACAAAAAGTATAGAAAACCACAAAGCTACATAAAAGACAACTGCTAGGACTGATAGTCTATTAACGCAGGGCCAGCTATAACTTAAAACACTTTGGTCGCGTCAGACATTCCATCAGGCCAGCGCACCAGAACAGTCAAGGAGGCAGTGCTATACCATGACAGTACGTACTCGAGGTAGGAGGCCGTAGTCGAAAGAGGGTAGGGCAGTAAGGTGCAAGCTATGGCAGTAAGGTGCCAGTAGTAGGTGGCGCGATAGTAGGGTATCAGCCTGGGAAAGAGGCAGTAGGGTGCCAGCCTATCTGACCGCCTGGAGAGGGGAGAGCAAAGGTAGGCCAACCTCTTTACCGTAGGAACTATCCGTAATCGTGTTCGTGTCTGACTAGGCAGCCACCCCCTAGAGGCTGAACAGGGAAAAGCGACCGTGGCCTGTTAAAACATTTTCCCTACTGCAAACTGTGTTCCCAGCCGTCTGTAACATGAGCATTGAAAGAAGTGTTCCCCACAGTGCAAATGCAGAGCGAGGCGAAGCAAGTGCGGGGTAGGCGGTGGAAACACGATTGCGAGATGATGACACCAACCACCAACAGGTGGAAAAAAGGGGTGGAGGATAGACTCAGATAGTAGACCTGAGAGCTTGGAAAGAATAGGAAGAGTCCATCACCCCGTAGGGATAAACCGATGATGGGGAGGGTGGTGGGTAGAAGTGGTGATAATCTCGTGATGTTGAGATGTCAATCGCTGGAGGTGTAGAGGGGATCGAGGATGTCAGTAAAGCTCAGGAGGTACTTCGATGTTTATATTCCGCGTTGTAGAGTGCCCAACCTACAAGCATCTACCATACTAACTAAGTACCTACAAATAATTCCAAACATTTCCTTATACTGCGCACACTGTCTAATGATTATAATCGCCCCACGGGTGACTTGCGGACTGGAGAGCTCTTGATTTCTCTGGTGTGGCATTACATCCCAGTCAGAGTTCACAATCCTTCTTCTGTCAGAAAGGACTGAAACTTGTCCACACGCTCGACAATATCCTCATTATCGGATAACCCAAGTGGCCAGCTTCGTAATCGGACATATTGCAGTTGCAGATATCACTCTGTCTTCCTGCGTAGAGGCTTTGGTTAGACTAGAGCACAACATCGTACCAGTAGCACAATTCTCGCGTACTTCTTCCTTACCGAATAGTCTTAATTGGTAATACACCATTAGTGTGGGAGTTGTCATACTCTCATTTTATTCAACAGTAGAAATGACGAAAACGTCCCATTGCTTTAGTGAAATACTATCCAGTGCTGTACAGCTATGTTGGTAACTTTATGCGATATCCACTGACCTTGCCCAGAACATTTGTATAAGCTCGCCAAACCTCCCATTCGATTTATTCTGCGAACAGCATTCGGGCAGAGGGACGGCCGCGACTTATATGCTGTTACGAGATTGGTTCCAAAGATATTTGCCTTTGCTTTTGGGATGCAACTACAACATCGTCTGGTGTTGTCACACTATCCCAACACAGGGGCCAGAGGGGGGTGTTAGCTTTACAGGGTGAATGTAGCGTAACCCCAGGGTATACAAAACGAGGGGGAAAAGCTATGCCTTTCCCATATGCCCAACACTTTGGCTCATCGGTCGCGGCTCCCATGCGGCCACCTTATAGCTTAAACTTTATCTGAAACCTATTGTCACTGTGGGTGGGTCATTTGACTTTGCAATATATTCAGGTTTGTACAAGGTACAATTCTGCTATTCCCACTAAAACCGTCCTCGTGCGGCCTACATAAGCTCTCTTTTCTCGCCCTTGCATCTTCTCTCCATAATCCCTTCCCCAATTACCATCTCATTCTTGATTCGTCACTCTATCCTAACATCATCCACCAAGCTCAGCACAACGTCTCACTTGTGCACACTATTACTCGTATATTCTCAGCTCATGTCAGATTACCTATATGCGTTTGACTACCCAATAACCTTCTTAGAGCCATTACGCTCTGTAGAACTCCCTTTACCTTCCATCAGGCCAGCTCCATTATTTCCATTTTTAGTCCTTCCACAATATTTTGTCCACAAAAGTACCAGTATCTACTAGTGGTCATCCTCTATCTGGTGAGGCATCATTTCGAAAAACAACAAAAACAGCTTCTTTCGTATTTATTAACCACTCTCACTCTGACCACTATTACACTGGCAGCCTCGAAGGTTGGTATCACGTTCGAAAAATCGCCGTTCTATGAAAATGACAGCAATGTTACCTTGTGTAAACACCTTTGTCGCATCCCCCACCCACGAACCAATAGTCCAGCTTATAAAGGCTGGGGAGATGCTATGAAAGGTAAGATGGAGCAAGACATAATCCCAGTGTGGAAGCTGAGGGCTGCCGTACAATGGGCCGCCGTACAGGTACAGGCGCTTACGCTCCAGCCTGTTAGCTAGAGGTCAGGACTCTGGCGCGCTAATAACAGTCATGGCGAACATTTTACTGAATGCCCTCACTTTTTGCAAAACGATATATGAAAAAAATATCAGGTTATCTTAAGAGACCTGTTGAGAGCACCAATTACTGCTGTTGTAGTTGCAGACCCTACCTTCACCAGAAATGATCCTAAGTTACTTCCAAGCCTTAGAATTAAGGATGTACCATATATGCTAATATATCGCCTTGAGGTCTTTTTTTTTTTTTTTTTTTTTGTAATTATGCGTTCATTGTTTTAGGTACAAAAAGCCTCATGAAGCGTGAGCTATGGAGAGACCAAAACCTATAAATCCAAGCATGTAAAAAAGGAAGGTCATGGCACCAGTAAAATATCCACTCTCATGCAGTTTTCTCCTCTGCAGGGCCAGAGGCCACTCTAACAGTAAGGAAAGAAAGGTTACACAGCTTGGACGAAAGGAAAGCTTATATAAGCTACGGGAGAGGAAACCCAACTTGCCACCTACTTTAAACCTCGGCCAAGGAAAAAACACGGAACACGGGGGATGGGGGGATGGGGGGAGTGAGGGGAACAGGTGGGGAAGAGGGGGTAGTAGTGGGCGGGAACATCGTGGGGGAGAAGCCCGTGGAGGTGATGCTGATCTAGGAGGCGAGCTTTCTCAAAAGAGAGAGAGAGGACCAGAGGGGGGCCGCATTACCGACACTCGTGACGCCATGGAGGAGACGTGCGCGGGCGCCCTGTCTGGAGGGGCAGGTGAAGATGGTGTGTTTGAACGTCTCAGGTTCCAAACCGCAGTGGGGGCAGGAGGTCTCGGCTTCAGGGGCCCTCCACAAGGGGTGGGCGGCCAGGTAGCTCTTCCGGGCTCTGATCTGGTGAATTTGTCCTGCCGTGAACTTGTACAGGCCCATGAAGGGTCGAGGGTGTATGGCAGGTGAGTGGTAGTAGTACGCCAGCGGGGGAAAACGCTGAGACCAGTCTTCTATGCGCGCTTCCCGGACCCTCTTGTTCAGGACAGAGTATCTGCTCGTCATCAGGGACGGTGGGGGGAGAACGGCCGAAAGCTCGGGGACCAGGTCTATGTTAATCCTTGGCATTCAGGATAAGCCACGTGTGAAGGTAATCGTTCTATATGCTATGGCGTCCACTGGGTGGTGGGTCCTGATGGGGGGTGAAGGGCGGGGGGTTGACCGGTTCAGGGGGAGGTAAGCCAACGAGAGGCCCGTGGTCAGGGCTCTTGACGAGTTGGGGGCCCAATGGGAGGACAGGGAGGGGACGGGGGGGTGCAGGCGTGTCGTCCCGAGATTGAACCCTGGTGGGGAACAGAATACCCTGAGGGCGGCCAGCCTCTGCCGCTGGCCGACCAGGAGGGGGACGGGGGCCAGGCATGATTCGATGGCGAGGATGCCAATAGGGGTTGAAGAGAAACAATTTGTGGCCCACCTCTGCACCTTGTGCCAGAAGACGTTGAGCCTGGAAATGGAGCCCGGGTTGGGTGAGAAGAGGTCCGCCCCGTATAGGAGGATGAGCGTGACGAGGGATATGGCCAGCCTGTGGCACAGGTATGGGGCGCCCTGCCCCCGTGGGGCTAAGGTGTCTAATCAGAGCAAAGGCCCCTTGGGCTAGAGCCAGTCGGCAGGAGAAGTGTGTTGACTTGCAAAGGGTAGGCGTGAACCAGTAACCCAGCCACCGCTGTGAGTCCCGTGGGTGGAAAAGTTCTCCGTCAAGTTTTATGGGTGAGAGGCACCATTGGGAGTGCCTTTGGCTGGGGGTTCTCCAGTGTATGAGCTCTGTCTTGGGGACAGAAAAGGATATGCCCAGGCGCACTGCTTTGAAATTAATGACCGTGAACAGCTTCTGGAGGTAGCGGATGTTACCACGATAGGAAAATGAAGCGACAGTCAGGGCGAAATCGTCCACATAGGAGAGCATCAGGCCGTGCGGGAGACTGAAGTGAAGGGGTGCCACGTAGATGAGGAATAGTAGGGGGGAGATAGGCGAGCCCTGGTGGGCGCCAACGTTTAGGGGGGCCGGGGTCCCTGGTGCGCCTTGGATAACTAGGGTGCAGCTGCATTCGCCTGGGAACGACGCTACCCCGGAGACCAGATAGGGGGGAATGGCGCCCTCCCTTAGGAGGCGGGCCAGAGTCGTGTTGTCGATATTGTTGAAACCAGCCTTGATGTCCAAAAATGGGGAGGACCCCTGCAGCCGTGGTCTCGGCAGGGTTTTCACGTTGTTGACAAGTGTGAGTCAAATGTCGTCTGTGCTTAGCCCAGGGAGGGAGCCGCATTGGTTTGGGTGTATCAAGCCCTTCGTTCGCGCGGCGATAAGGAGGCGGGCTGCCACTATTCTCTCAAGGATCTTTGTGATCGTTCGGAGGACGACAATGATTTTGAAAGAGGAGGGTGATTGGTAGAAGGGCTTTCCTGGCTTATTGAGGACCACACCGTTAGCCACTTTTAGGGAGGCCAGGTGGTAGCCTATGGTAATCAACCCGGAGAGGGTTTGGAGGAGGATGTTGGGGTTGCTCGCGTTGACCTGTTTCCAGGTTAGGTAGGGGATTCCGTCAGTGCCAGGGGCCGCCGAGGGGGAGGACTGCGACAGCGCTGAGGCTATTTCCTCCGCGGTGAGGGGGGGTGCCGTTTTGTGCGGCCTCAGCCTTGGGAGAGGGGAGAAGGCAGCCGTTGGGGGGACGAAGAGGCCCATTAATGCGTCGTTCATCTCTTGCGGGGTTTCTGCCCCTGGGAGGGACGGGAAGCGGGGTGGGGCGCGCCCTGAGGCAAACCTCTTCGCGGTCCGCAAGTTTTGGGGGGTTGCGGATAGGAGGAAGGAGAACTAGTGGTTGTTCTTCGCGTCCTTGATGGCCTGGAAGTAGCCTGATATGGAGACATTCGCCAGTTCTCTGAGGGCCGTGGAGCCTTGTTTTTGGGCCGTCCTTGCTGCCTTGTGGTATTCGTGGTGCAGAACGGTGAGGCGGGGGGGTCCACCATGGTTTGGAGTAGTGGGAGGGGCCTGAGCAAGGGGTGTGTTCCTTCAGGAGGCCCGTAAGGCTGTTGAGTAAGCCAGTGAGCCACTTATCTAGGGACGCTGGAGAGGGGTAAGAGGGGGTGGGGGGACTTTGAAGCTTTCAATAAGGGGGGTTAGTCTCTCCCAGTCAGTATGGTCCCACTTAAACTAGGGGGGGGGCAAGGACTGCGGACGGGGAAGCAAGGAGTATGAGGATAGGGACGTGGTCAGAGCCTGTCGAGGGGAGAGAGGCATCCCATCGTTTGACCAAGGGCAGGAGCAGGGCATTGGTGAAAGCCAGGTTGATGACCGAGGGGCGTGCTGTTCCTGAGAGGGGGAACCTGGTACACACGCCTGGGGAGTTGCGCACGGCAAAACCTCCTAGCACGGCCAACTCAAAGCACGAGGCGGAGGTCAAAATCTGCTGGGAGGAGAAACAGTGTAGCGGGTCTGAGAGGGGGTTGTGGATGTTGAGATCTCCCACTACAAGGAGCAGGAAGCCAACATCAGGAAAAATAAGCTCGAGTGGAACGGAGTGGACCCTTCGGTCCACAGAGTTGATAGAGGAGGCATTGACCAACCTGAAGGAATGAAACTGTGAGCCAAAAAAGAGGTTCTGGGAGGAAACATCTAGGGACATTATATCGGCCTTTTCTGTGAACCTTGGCAGTGATGAAAATTTTGCAAGAAAGGAACAATGAACGTAGGATGCGACCCTGGGCTTCCTAACGAGAGGAACAAATGGTACGAAGCCATTAAAGCAGGGGAGGCGGGCCTGGCTAACAGGACAGTCCTGGAGGAGGACAACCGAAGGATACGTGCTTGTCTTTTTGAAAGACTCGAATAACGAAAGAAAAACATCCCAGCTCTCAAGGCAGTTATGTTGGACGATGGAAAGGAGGGAGAGGGAGGAGGCCAGCCTCCTATTAGGGGAGGGGGGCGAGTTATTCAATTCCGGGACGTACCCGACGACCTGAGGGCGCGGGGGACAGGCTTGGCTCCTCCAGGGGGAGAGGACCACCAACGCCTTCGGTAGAACAGGGGCGCTGAGGCCCTGCCGGTGGGGGTTCTCTGGGGGTTATGAGGTCTATCTGTTTGGGACGCGGCCTGCCCGGGGGAGTAGAGAGTGCTTGCTCGCCATCGACAGCTACATCCATGAGGGGCCAGGTCGGGCAACAGGATGGGACTGGCTTATTGTTTCAGCTCTGGGGGCAGGTTGGATTCTGACATCTGTGAGCCGCCCAAGTATGATGAAGCACACAGATGGGGGACGTTGGGTGGGCAGCGGGGCAGCGGGGCATCGCTGAGTAGCGTGTCCGTATCTCCAGCAGTTGCTACACTGCGAGCAGCGACTTGCTGGGAAGGCAAGTTCCACCTTGCGTTTCTGGGAGAGGATGATGACACGTGCGGTAAGGGGGGAAACATGTTGGGGGTTGATGGTGACAACCACCGAAGTGGCCTGCTTGGTGCCCCTAGACTCTCGGCTAGGGTTAAGGTACCGGGCTGAGAGAATTGGCGTCGCTTTGTCATTGAGGATTGCCTGCCTCAAATATCGGAAGAGTTCCTCTTCATCATGAGGAAGGAACCGGAGTGGGAGGATGTGTATGACTGGTTGTACAGCAGTAGGGGCGAGGATAAAAAGGGCCCAGGGGTTTTCTCCCACGGGGAAGGATTGGTTGAGGGCCCTGGTGAGGGAGTAGAAGTAGGGAGCGTAGGACGCGGCTGGTGTAGCCTTGTCGGTGACAGTGAGGATGATAGCTCCACGGGCTTTCACAGACGCAGAGAAACCAAGAGGGAGGAGGCATTTGGATTCGCTAAGAAGGCAAGCAGCGAAGTCGGGGAAGGTTGCTGCGATGGCGGCGTAGTCTGGGTAAGGGGCTGGGGTCTGGCAGGAGGTGAAGAATCGTCGTTGGGCACTGGGAAAGGATGGCGGCCCCTTCTCAACGCAGGGGCAGCCGCGCTCCCAACTTGCTGAGGGGAATTGGGCTTCAGGGCTTTCTTCAGCTTGCGGCCCCAGCTAGAGCCAGAGAGAGCCAGAGAATATTAAGGTGAGAAGGAGTAGTTGGGGGGGAGGTGGCCGTGGGTGAAGGAGGTGACGTGATACGCCCCTCTTCTGAACTCTCTGGCTTCGTAAAAGTGGGGAAACAGCTGGGTATAGGGTTCTGGATCTCTGAACGCTCTGTCAAGCTTGGTGTCGGAGTAGGGTATGACGTATTTAGGGTCCGGATGCAGGATAGGGTGAGGGGATGGGGGTGCTCGGGCCTTTTCCTTCCCCTTCCTGGTGGGGCAGGGGGCCGACGCTTGTGGGAGGGGGGGGGGCAGGGGCTGTCACCCGGTGTGACAGGTCGCGAATAGCTGATTGGAGGGTAGAGGGGTCCTGGTGAGAGGGTGGGTGGGGTCTGGGGGAGCGGGAGGTTTGCGATTTGTGATGAGAGGTCCTGGAGCGCCTCCTTCAGGGCCTTGTTCTCCTCGTTGAGGAATGTGAGCTTCTAGGTAACCCCGCATAGTTCGTGTGAGATGATAACCACCCCTCTTACAGGCTGGGAGAGGAGGGTGAGAGTCAACGTTTCCGATAGCATAAGTCCGGACATGGTATCCTGCGAGAACTCGGGGAGGTCGCGGGGGTTGAAACAGAGGGAGGACCTGGCAAGGTCGAGTTGTTCTGGCGTGAATGCCTGGGGGTAGTCGACAGCCGGTGTAGAAGAACGTGTCGGCAGAGGAGAGGAGGTTGCTGACAACCTTCCAAAGGCGGTGTTCCCGGGTGGGAGTTGGTGGGTGTTCACCATACAGGCTTGGCAAAGGTTTTGAAAAAGGAGGGCAATGGGTTTGACCTGGACGCAAAGTGGGGTAAGCTTTTGGAAGTATGTGAAATATAGGGGGGGGGAGGAAGGTTGCGAGAAGTGTGTAGCCCCTGGAGGTCTCGCTGGTAACTGATGTTTCTGTCTCTGAACAGATGAGCCATCCTTACTGCAGTCAAGCAACTGACTTGCTGTCGGGAAGGACAAGATCCAGTGGCAAAGTCGGCAATATTTTTACAGGATGGAGCTAAGTGAGTCCACTTCGCTGAAAGTGCTAGCGGGCATAGACAAAACCATGGCCCGGGAGTCAGATTTCTTATGCTTATTGGTAGGATAAGACAGGGTACAAATCTGCTACAGGACGATCCAGAGGAGAGACTGCCGCTTGCTGAAATGATCTGAATCACAAATAGCAGACTTGTATGCATATGGTGGTCATTGAATCCGCCAAGCAAAGCAATGGATCTGTTCTTTTCCTGCCATCACAGAACCAATACAGAAGATAGCACTCCTCCTCCTAGTGAAATCAATTTTGCCTCATATGATAACAGGGACCGGGCTCCAGACGCCTTGGATGAAGTATCCGCTGGTAGCGATGATGGGCAGAGCTTAGAAGGCAACCAGGCAGATTTGGCCACTATGGCCACAGAGTGAACCTTCTTATCAAGGACCAGCAGGCGTGCTAGTACGAGACACAAGACTTGGCGAACTCACTGCATCAATTTGCGAGGCGTTGGCAAATCAGAGCCACCGTCTTGTCATATACAAGCATCGGTCCCTCATGCTAACTTGGGCACTTGTGTTTTGAGGTCGGGTAGATATGAAGAAAGGGAGACTGACCTAAAGAAAGCATCCGGGAAGCCAGGCAACAATGGTGGTAAACACAACCTGGCGGTAATGCAAGAGGTCGAGGAGCTATATGATTCAGATAGAAGCCCAGAATGCCAGAGGAAGGTGCCCCGCCAGGTTGGGGCAATTGATACAGGCATTGTCGTTAAACTGGAGACACTCGATTGGGAGCATCATCTGAGTTGATAACATGGTGAGAGAGCTAGTTTGCCAACTAGGCTATCACTGTTTACTCCCAATCTGCATCAGCCAAGAAATGTGTTTCTCTGGATGTTCAGAGCCCACTGGCGGAGGAATCCCGTCCGCTCTTTGCATCAGGTCGTCCCAGATCTTCAGTCCCTTCCTTGCCTTCGAACTCTTGGGTCTGGTACACCAGGACGCCCAACTTTGCCTCCACAGCTTCTAAGACACTTGTTGCGCTACCACCCCCTCCAGGCGCTTCCCCCTTCTATTTACCCCCTTATCCTCTCGTCTCCTGGCGTCCTGCCTACACCTTGAGTTTGCCTGCGTCGGGCAGCCATCTCGCCTACCCTCCGACCTCTGGCGACATTGATCTGTCCACTTCTGTCCGCTTCTGTCAGTGCCTGTCTGCTTCTGTCTGCTTCTGTCTGCTTCTGTCCGCTTCTGTCTGCTTCTCTCCGCTTCTGTCCGCTTCTGTCCCCTGACACCCTATGTTGCTTTTTTCTTGGTCAGCACCCTACTATCAGTTCCATAATTCTCTTACTGTCAAGACGTGCGGTGCGGCCGCCATTCACATGCTCTACTTTGCTTGGGTTCACTCTTGGCAGGGGACCATAGTTTCGCATTAAGCATTGGCAGAGCTCGGGCGGTGGAGTTGAAGGCAGACACTTTTTGATGGGAATCTCTCTTGCTTAAGTCCCTGGATTCCAGTTGGCAGCCTATTCGATTCCACATATTTAAAACATTCCCTTAAATGCCCACGGATCATCTAGTACTGCTATGGCTGAGTGGGTGCTGGACACACAATAAGGGCATTCACACCATAAGTGTACAGCTTCAACCTGGCCGTATCTTGATACAGAACAATTCATCCTTTTTAAAACATTCCCTTCAATCCCAGCGAATCAGGTATTTGTACTCCCACGGCCGAGTTGAAGGTAGACAATCAATATGGGAACTGGCACCTTAGCTCTCCAGCTTCAACCCAGCCTGATATTCGTGTGGAACAATTCATGGTATATTAAACATTGCCTTAAACGCCCTCGGATTGTGTGGTTCCCTCGCGGCTGAGTTGAAGCTGGACACTACAGATGGGCCCTGCGACCTTAAGCACACGGCATCAACTTGGCCGTATATTCATTCAAAACAATTCAAGCTATCTAAAACATTCCGTTAAATGCGTGCAGATCTTGTAGGACACCCGTGGCCAAGTTGAAGCTGAACACCCAATACGCAAACTGCTACTTTAACTGCCAAGCTTCAACTGAGCCAAATTAATACTGTAAATAATTGGATAGAATAATTTAATATATTGCATTCAACTTTGACAGATCAATCCTGAGATTCTCTATATATTGCTTCTCCCTGATAGGAATTACCTGCGCCTGTCCAATCACTGCTTCAATACTCACTATTCACATGTATCGATAGTTGATTCGGTTGCCGACTTGAACATGTTTGCTCCTAATGTGAAATCTGCCACTATTGATTGGATCGAGTATGTAAACTAATGCCAGGTGATAGACAGCTGCAGCCTCACTTAGAATATTTCATATCTTGAAATATGCTAGCAACTGAGCCACCATGCATCCTCATAACGCTCCATAGTTTGCTTCCCCACAAGTCTGGACCTGCACCCAATCATTTCTAGAACCATGGTTGTGGAATGCCATTGGTCCAGTGCAGCGAGCCCAGGGGATATGGAACCTCTCAGTTTCCTGAAAGTTTGCCACAGGGATTTCAAGGTGAGGAAATCCTTCTACAGGAAGTAAACCCACTGTGCGGGGTCCGCAGGCACCTGCCATTCATCCGCTGCAGTCTGCCTGATAAAACACACAATCTTCTGCATCATGTTGGAATAATGGGTATGGTGGGGTGTGCATAATTCGGTGAGCCTGCTGGCGTTCTTCATACGGCCGTTCAAAGCGCTGCAAGGTATGCATCCACTTGAAAAAGTTGGCATTGTCATCCCACTATCTTCTACCAAGATCACACCTTCAACTTTTCAAAGTGTTTCTATTGTTTGCAACCTGATTCCTTGGGCCTGCTGGTGCCATAGGGTGATAAGATCTGTTGGGCGGCTTCATTCTTGTTTGACTTGTGGCAGCAATGTGATATCTTATCCTTATGTTCTAGTCCACCGATCTCAGTTGAATACAGCCCTATAGATCCAAAAGGCCTTACATAAGAGGCAAAGTGTGTCAGGTAGTGCATCTTGATGAAGTTGAAGTGGTTCTCACTGTGTATCAAATCCCCAGGCTGATCAGAAGTTTCGATCCTCTGTTGATCAGCCAGCCGACTATTAGGCTCACAGAATACCTATAAGGATTTAGGGGACCGAGTTACCCTACATTCACATGCACGAATTTCGAAGAATAAAGATAAGCCCCCTCCGGCCCCGGTGTTGGAACGGCGTGTCATGACTGGCCACCTGAGTAGTTGGGTCCCAACACCAAAGACGACTATCCTGGGAACACATGCTATAACACCGTATACATTGCGGCCGTCTCTCTGACCGGCTCATGATTGCAGGATATATGGGAGATGACCTCTGGACACCTTATGCAAGTGGGGGCAGGTGAATCAGAGGATGGCGCATGAAGTTAAAGACACTTGAAGACCGGCAGTCGGAAAGGTGGGTCGAGTATAACGGGACGCTTTTCATACTAGTTAGGCCCCGCTTACCTACCACGACACCTAGGGTATGAAGGAGGTAACTATGCCCAGTAAGTAGATCAGGTCAATCCACAAAGGACATGTTGGTAAAACGTGGAGTCCGAGGGAGAAGACCCATAGGTGCGATCACGAGGACAAGTCATCTAATTCAGTAAGACAAGAATACGACATGTGGTCGCAAGGCAAATTCTCTACGGAACCAACTAAAGAAAGCCGGCCATATTCTGCCTAGTGAGTGAGACTACCTCTGAGAAACACGGGGCAAGATAATTTGTAACCAGGGCTGTCAACAGATAAACGAATGAGCTGCCACCTGATGTGGTCTCCAGACTATTAGGAATAACAAAAGCGCAGACTGATAAGTTGACTATCGGAGAAACAGGTGTGGTAGACAGTTTTCAGGGTCTACAAGTGTTCGCACTTAGGGGAAGTTCGCAGAATTGTTAGCAAGATACTTGGGTAGTATAGAGTTAGAATGTATCCCACCATTGCTTAGATGTGGAATAGCAATATCGAAGCATTTTTGCTGCTATTAGGGGCAAGAAACAAGCAGGGAGAAGAGATCTTATTATTATAATAAGTTTTTCTACTTTTCATTAACAAGACTTCGACAATCTATCCCGAAGTGGTCCATTATATCTGGCCTATACTAGTGGTGTCTTGTTAACGCGTTCTGCGATATAAGACGATTCAGGTCCTAGCTGTCGGAATCGCTCATCCCGTACCTACCACCTAACCCCGCTGGCAATTAGCCACAGTTCTATAGTGCAATTCTTTAGCTCACTGATCTGGTATTAGTTCCCTTAGCTACTGTTAGGCGGTAGCTTTGGCCTGAGGTATTCCGACAGCTAGGACCTGAGTCGTTATTATATCTGAGAACTCGTTAAGAAGACACGAGTAATGTAGGCTAGATATAATATTTTACTTCAGCGTAGATAGTCGAAGTATTGGTAACGATAAAAGGTAGAAACTTATTATATTGATAAGATCTCTTCTCCGTGCTTGTTGACCTATATCTACTCCGGGCTCTTGCCTGCTTCTTTTACCGGTTCCTTGGGTACATCTGTCTATCATTCTAGGGAAGAACCTTTTCCAACTTCTCCTAGTTTCTGTAAATGTGCGAACACTGTTTGACCCTGACTTCTCAGACACCACTTTGGCTTTAATCTTTGCCCAAGTAATTGCGTCTAAGTACTGGATCTTGATTCGGATGGCATATGAACTTAGTCTGTATATGCAGCCGGGTTCGCTATCATACCTGTCGTTCCTTCCAGTCATGTTGTGATCAACATTTCTCATGCCGGGTAATCATATGCTGACGTTTTACTTTATGAGACTACATATGTCGGTCGGCTTAACTTTGAAGCGTCGTATCTTCTCAACCAACAGTTCGAACTTCCCCGTTCGACTCGGTACTCAGAGAGACATATTGCTTCTATAGTAATCGGCGAAAACCCCTGAGTCGCATTGCTCATGCACCTCCATAGAGACTGATAACGATACGTCATGTTGTTAGGATAACTCCGCCAAGGGTGTGGGTCGAACATCTGACCTTCTGAAAGAAGTCACGTGTCATTCCGACGGCGCTAGTTCGTGCGCGTCAGGGTATGGTAACCATGCCCTGTAAATCCTTACGGGGAGTCCGTGCGCCTAAGGGCTACCGAACCTGGCGATTTTCTCGGGTGTGAGCAGGCTTCCAGGTACGGATCTCCAGAAAGATGTCCTGTGTCGGGTGGAATATCTGCAGGTAGCATTCCATGTAGAAAACTGTGTCTGGGCTCTCACTGCGATATTGAGCCCTGAGAGTGAAGTCCACCGGCGCGCTAACACAATTCAAAGGACTCTTGAAATCATGAGAGTCAGGACTGTCCCGATTTTGCAATGCAGACGCCAATACAGCTGTAATACAACTTGCGAGATTGCTGATCTTGGTTCCTTGCTATCAGGTGATTTCGCTATCGGCCATTGTTGGTACACTGAATCTGGGGTAAGGAGGAATTTCTTGCCAACTATTGACAAACGCATGCTGCAGTTTGTGGTTTTTGAGGAATTTCCACATATTGTATCATATGGCTGAATAAGCCAAAGTAGATGTTGTGCAAGAGGTCATACTTGTGTTGGTCGGTAGGGCTTACCCGGTCGAATCCGGGGAATCCGTTGTTTCCAAATTTTCACCCATCTGCGGCCAGTATTCTGCAATGCCGGCTGCTTCTGCCCCCTCATGCGTCAAGGCTTTCTCTCTATATAGCATGTAGATGCACTGCGTATACATGAGCCGCCGATCCCCACAGAGCTTCTGGCACTGAAGGTCACACTTTGGGCATAACTTACAGTGTTTGACTTTCAAGGCAGGATGCTCAGCGTGATCTGCAATCCAGATGGATAAATTCGGAAAACAAAGGCATGTTTTTGCTGATTGCACACTCTATTACCGTTCCTGCAAGGGCAACCTGCTGTAATAGTACCAGGACAAGATTGAAGACATCATAGAGGACATTTGAATTGGGCTGCTGCGAGGCTTCATTAGCACAGGCTAACTCGTCGGTGAAGTTTAGGGGTACTAGAAGCAATGGCAGTAGCAGGCTTGGCCCCTTAGGAGGGCTGCTTTTTGCCCTGGAAATGATATTGCTAATCGTCATGTATACAGGCCAGGGTTTCTTATCTCTGGAGAAATTGGTAAGGTGCGTCTGGTCAGACAATCCGATAATGGGTGTTGGGTGGTCGCTTCGGCGTGAGGTATTTCGACAGCTAGGACCTGAATCGTTGTATATCGGAGAACTTGTTAAGAAGATTCGAGTAATGCAAGTGAGGTAGGATTGGGAACTTTGGTATAAATTGTCAAAGTATTGGTAACGATCAAGTAGAAACATATTATATTGATAAGATCTCTCCTCTGTGCTTGTGGTGTCTAATAGAGGCGAAGATGCTTCGATATTGATATTCCGCGTCTTAGCAATCGCGGGATACATCCTATCTCTATAATAACAAAGCATCTCGCTAATCTTTCCGAGAACACTTCTGGAGTGCGAACACTCGTATACCCTGAAAACACTCTACCACACCTTCTTGCTCCTATGGTCAACTTATCGGTCTGGGCTCCACTTATTAATCATGGTGTGGAGACCATGTCAGGTGTCACCTGATCCGGATATCTGTTGACAGCAATGATTACGAATTATCTTGCCCCAGTGCTTGATGGAGGTAGTCTAACCCACTAGACACAGTATCACTATTCTTCCTTGGTTGCCTCCATCGAGCATTTGTCATGCGAGGACATGTAGTATTCTTGTCTTGGGGGATTACATAACTTGTTGTCTGGATCGCACCTATTGGTTATTTCCCTCGGACTCCATCTGTTGCCAACCTGTCCTTGGTGGATTCAACCGATCCACTTACTAGGCATAGTGACCCCTTTCATACCCTACGTGTCTTTGTAGGTAAGAGGGGCCTAACCTTTATTCAAAACATCCCGTTACCTTCGACCTAGGCTTCCTACAGTTGGTCTTCAAGTGTTTGTAACCTTCTGGGCCGTGGTCCGATCTACCTGCCTCTACTTGCAGATGGTGCCCAGATGTCTCCTCTCATATATGGTGTGAACAGGATCCGGTCGGTTGGACCGCCGCCACGTATACAGTGATATAGGATGTGTTCCAATGAGAGTGGTCTTTGGTGTTGGGACGCAACTACCCTGGCAGCCAGTGATGACGTGCCGTCTCAGCTCGGGGCTGGCGAGGGCTGTTATCTTATTTTTTGAAGTTCGTGCCAGTTAGGGTAGGGTAACTCTGGCCCAGATATCTTTATGGGGAGTCCATGCGCCTAACAACTGACTTTGCGGTCGCTGGCTTTAAATCCTCGAATGTCCTTATGTCGCCACGTGTCAGGCGAGAGTGACCCCCTCCTGGGAGACTTTTCCGTTCCTTGAAGACTTGTTCTGCTCGGGTAACTGTCCTGAGTGCTTCTAACCATTCCATATTATCAACATACTCTGTTAATCACTGTTGTCATAATGCCTTCTTGGGAATTTGGTCTTCAATCATCTTCCCCAGGCTATCCCAGGGAGTATTCCATGGATGTTTAGATTGTCCAGTTCAAGTAAGAACTTAGTGATGTTACTAGGTTATTTGACAAAGCCCATTTCTCTTAGGGCTTTTGGCGCTTCGTGGGTAGGGCTGAAGCATCATATCGCTTGTTTTGCAAAAAGGTTCCAGAACTTGTATCATGCTAGCTTGGTGTAAGCTAATTGTCATGTCATTTGTCACCGGTAGGTTAGTGCAAGAGGTGCGACTTCCTTCCTCTCCATTCGGCTAATGGCATATCAGATGCAGGAGCCTCCACTTTCCCGAGACAATTGGTTTGGCTGAACAAATCTCCGTATCTGGTAGGCGCACGGACTCCTTATGAGACTTTACAGGGCAAGGTTACGCTACCTTGACATGCACAAACTTTGAAAGAAAAAGATAACAGCCCCCTCCAGCCTCGGCGTTGGGACGGCATGTCGTCACGGCCAGCCGGCGTCGTGGAATCCCAACACCAAAGACCACGGTCATGCGAACAGAGCTCATAACACCATATACGTCACGGCTGTGTGCCCGACTGGATCCAGATCGCAGGATATATGGGGAAGGACCTCCTAGCACCTTATGCAGGTTGAGGCTAGCCAATCGGAGGAAAGCGCATAACGTGACAGACACTTAAAGACCAACAGTCTGAAGAGTGGGTTGAAGGTAACGGGACGCTTCGCACGAAAGGTTAGTCCCCTTGTACCTAGAAGGACGTGTAGGGTATGAAGGAGGTAACTATGCCCAGTGAGTGGATCGGGTGCATCCACAAAGGCCAGGTTGGTAAAAGATGGAGTCCAAGGGAGAAAGCCCCGAGGTACGCTCCCAAGGACAAGTGTTTAATACCGGAAGACCAGAATACAACAGTGGGTCACATATCAAATTCTCGACGGAACCAACCAAAGAAGAATAGCCATCTTCTGTCTCGAGAGTCAGACTACTGCCGCTAACCACAGGGGTAAGACAATTCCTAACTAGTGCTGTCAAAGGATAAACGGCTGGGCTGACACCTCACGTGGTCCCCACACCATTAGGAATAACACAAGCGCAGACCTATAAGTGGACGATGGGAGCAACAAGGTCTGGTAGAAAGTTTTCCGGGTCTAGGAGTGTTTGCACTTAGGTGAAGTTCGCACAATTGTGGACAAGGTACTTGGTTATTATAGAGTTGGCATGTATTCTGCGATTGCTCAGACGCGGAATATAAATATCGAAGCATCTTCGCTGCTATTAGAAACAACAAGCACGAAGAAGAGATCTTATCAATATAGGAAGTTTCTACATTTTATTGTTACAAATACTTTGACTATCTATACCAAAGTATATCATTATATCTAGCTTACATTGCTCGTGTCCTCTTAACGAGTTCCCCAATATACCAACGATTCATGTCTTAGCGGTCGGAAAACCCTATGCGAAGGTTACCACCTAACAGTATATTGATATTTCTCATCGTTACTGTGACGAATGTTTGGCAGAAACACTTATACTCCCAAACCCGAGACCCTTTTCAAACCAAGGCCATTGAGGACGCCCTCTGTAACACCAGTCTGTACCCCATTCTTCACAAGAGAATTAGGTACTAAAGAAACCTACCACAAGACCTACGCGTTCTGGACAAACCCAGAAAATACTATCAGGACAAAAGACCTAGCAGCCATGTATCGGTAGTGAGAAGGAGTAGACTACCGATACCAGGAAAGCGAGATGGATACCGGACAGGTTTGGTACATGGCGTATTATAGCGACGGCAGACGCTCAAGCCCAGAGTTTGAGATATGAGAAGTGTGGGGAGGAAACAAAAGATAAGTTTCCCAACCAGAAGTCAATAAGAAATAGCTGCTGATCCCGAAGCCCCTGAGGTCATGGAATGGCAACAGGAAGAACAAGGGGACGAATTGTCCCAGGACAGAGCCCCGAATGTGGAGACTGACAGTACACGACTACCATGATCCCACTCAGGTGGTCCAGCGCCCCGGTCCCCAACCCTCTCGATCGACTTCTTAGTGAAACAATGAGGCAGAAGGACCAGACGCTCGAAGAGCTTTGCGCCTACCCGTGACCCCATCATGACCGGTGGAATCGAACGCTTAGATACAATTCTAGGACGATACCATCCACATCTCAGAGAAAGCAGAGCTGCTAGGCATCTCTCTTTCGGCTCCCTACAGACCGAAGTGCTACACATGGCCCAGGAACTGCTAAAAGTTAAATCCCAGTTGAAGTCTGATGCCCAGATTGTCGGCCCGGAACTCGACCGAATTGACGATCAAGTACGGATTCTAGACCTAGAATCCCAATAAGGTGACGAAAGCTTCGCTTCCAGAGTTCCTGAGAGGCCTGGAGAAACAGATGACTGACAAGTCAGACACGAGGCAGTGACATCCCTGCTCCATCAGACAGTACAAGGAACAGAGGCTCAATCTATACAGCGTGACCTACTCCAAGACCGAGATATCGCCCAGTTGAACGAGCAGCACCAGCGAGAGCCGCTGAATCATAAGATAAGCATTAATCTCATCAAACAGGAGCTGTGGCACCAAGAGACGCAGCTGGCCTGAGATGGTGAGATCTCTGAGCTCAAGGCAATGGTGCAGACCATGATGGTACAGGTCAAAGGGAAGGGGATGGTGTGAGATCCGACACCAGAGGCCGGAGGAGCAGGAGGCGGAAGACCACCACCACCACGACGAGAAAGGGCAGCAGGGGCTCCAGGAGGAGGAGGAGACCTCGATGACGAAGGAGAAGGGTCTGGGAGAAAGCCAGATGAGAGCAGGAAAGGAAGAAGGAACAAGAGACCCGCGCCCCAGCCAGAAGATGACTATGATGCTGAGAACAATGAATTGTTCAACATCTTGTCCCAAGTTATGGTGGACGCCCTTGGACGACGGACGAGACTCGCAGGGAAAGCCCCTACCCAGTTCAAAAACGAAAAAGACCAAGATATACGCATGTGGCTACTGACATGGACGGATAATTTTGGCTGAAACCGTTATCAGTGGCAAGATGAGGAACAACGAATCCGATAGGCAATAAGCCGATCGGAAGGGAAACAAGTGACACCATTTGGGTTAACCTACAGGGGACAAATGACGGGAGAATTAGCTTACACCCAGCAAGCAGGATACAAGTTCTGGCATGTGTTTGTGGAGAGCACTGCGAGGTTTCGGCGCTACCCATGAGGCCGAAAAAGTGGCTTGGAGAAATGACCTTTGTCGAATACGACGCTGGCATCGCTGAGTTCTTGCCGGAAATGGAAAATCTCACTACCCATGCAAGAGTCACAGTGATAGGCGGGAGGACAATGATTGAGGACCAAATCCATGAAGATGTATTACGAAGACTCTCATTACAAGAGTATGTTGATGAAGGGGAATGGTTGGAGGCAGGCAGGACCGTTACCCGTGCGGAAGAAGACTTCAAAGAACGAAAAAGGCTTTGAGGGGGCGGGCCCAAGGGCGTGACAAGGGGGGAAAACGGAAGTTCGAAGATACAAGGCCGCTGGTAGCCGCAGAGCGATTAAAAAAGCAGTACGGGGTAAAGAAAAAGTGGACGACAAGGGGAAAAAGGCTGGGGAAAGGAAGGTAAAGAAAGAAGGGTCGGTGGAACCGCGATCGAGGTTTGATATACAGTGTGGCCCAAAGCCAACAAGGGTGTATGTCAAAAGATTGTTAACAAAAGGAAGAATGTAAAGGGTGCGGAATGAAGAAGCATGTTTGGAAGAACTGTCAAAAGGCGGTACAAGTAGCAGCTGTATATCGAGGGCCAGTGAAGCCCAAACGACAGGCCTCATGCACAACGAGACAACGTGGTGAGGTAGCCACTGTGGCCATTGATGGCCAGGGAGAGAGATCACGACCAGCGGTACTATTAGGTGGTAGCTTCGGCGTGAGGGATTCCGACAGCGAGGACCTGAATCGCTTTATATCGGAGAACTCACTAAGAAGAGGCGAGTAATGGAGGCAAGATATAATAAGATACTTGGGGATAGATAGTCAAAGTATTTGTAACGATAAGATAAAAACTTCTTTTATTGATAAGATCTTTTCTCCATGCTTGTTGTTTCTAATAGCAGCGAACATGCTTCAATATGTATATTCTGCGTCTGAACAATCGCGGTATACATGCTAATCCTATACTACCTAAGTATCTTGCGCACAATTCTGCGAACTTCGCCTGGGTGCGAACACTCGTAGACCCTGAAAACTCTATACCACACGTTTTGCTCCCATGGTCAACTTATCGGTCTGCGCTTCTGTTATTCCTGATGGTGTGGAGACCACGTCAGGTGTTAGCTCATCCATTTATCCGTTGACAACAATGGTTACGAATTAGCTTGCCCTCGTGCTCACCGAGGGTAGTCTAACTCGCGGGACAAAAGATCGCCAATCTGCTTTGGTTGGTTCTGTCGTGCATTCGACATGGAACTGCATGTTGTATTCTCGTCTTCCAGCATTAGATTACTTGTCCTCGGAATCGTACCTATAGGCTTTTTCCTTCAGACCTCATCTTTTACCAACCTGTCATTTGTGGATGCACCCGATCCACTTACTGGGCATAGTCACCACCTTCATACTCTATCCCGCTTTGTAGGTACCAAGGGACCAACTTTCGTGCAAAGCGTCCCGTTACCTTCAACCCACTCTTCTGAGAGTGTCTCTTTGAGTGTCTGTAACATTATGCGCCGTCCTCCGATTCACCCGCTCCCACTTGCATAAAGTGCCCGAAGGTGGTCTCTCGTATACACCTCGAACAGGACCCTGTCAGATGGACGACCACGACGTATACGGTGTTGTAAGATGTGTTCCATTGATTGTGGCCTTTGGTGTTGGGACACCACTACCCTGGTGGCAAGTGATGACGCGCCGTCCCAACGCCGGGGCTGGAGGGGGGTGTTATCTTTTTCCTTCGAAGTTCGTGCCTGTCAGGGTAGGGTAACTTTGCCCTGTAAATCCTGACAGGGAGTCGGTGCGCCTAACAGGTCCCAAGGCCCGCGGCGTCTGCTTTTATGGATAACAAGATTTTTAATGAAGTCATCCAGGTACCAGCAGCGACAGTGACTTGGGTTTGAGGCTGTGACGTGGTAGCTTGGGTGTGAGGCATTCTGACAGCTCGGACCTGAGTTGTTATTATATCGGAGAACACGTTAAAAAGATACTCGTAATGTAGGCTAGATATAATTTGTCATTTCGATATAGATAGGCGAAGTATTGGTAACGATAAAATGTAGAAACTAATTATATTGATAAGATCTCTTCTCCGTCCTTGTTGTTGCTAGTAGCAGCGAAGCTGCTTCGATATTTATATTCCACGTCGGAGGAATCGCGGAATACATGCTATCTCAATACTAACTAAGTATGTTGTCTGCAATTCTGCAAACAGTACCTGAGGGTGAACACATGTAGACCCCGAAAAGCCTCGACCACACCTTTTGCTCCATTAGCCAATGTTAGGAGAACGGGCTCCCCATAAGGATTAACAGGGCAAAGTTCCCCTACCTTGAGACGCACAAACTTCGAAGGAAAAAGACAACACCACCCCCCCCAGCCACACCGTCGGGACAGCGGGTCACCACCAGCCGCCTGGGTTGTTGCATCCCCACACCAAAGACCGTTATCGACTGAACACATCCTATAACACCGTATACATCGCGGCTGGCCTGCCGACCGGATCCAGTTCGCAGGGTATATGAGGGGAGACCTTCAGGCACCTTATGCCGGTTGAGGCAGGTGAATCGGACAATGGCGCATAAAGTTACAGACACTTGAAGACAGACAGTCGGAGGGGTAGGTAGATGGTAATGGGACGTTTTGCACAAAAGGTTAGTCCCCTTGTACTTACAAAGACGTGTAGAGTATAAAGGAGGTAACAATGCCCAGTAAGTGGATCGGGTGCATCCACAAAGGACAAGTTGGTAAAAGATGGAGTCCAAGGGCAAAAGCCCATAGGCACAATCCCCAGGACAAGTCGTGTAATGCTGGAAGACCAGAATACGACATGCCATTGCATGTCGAATTCTCGACTGAACCAAGCAAAGAAGATTAGCCACCTTCTGTCCAGCGAGTTAGACTACCCTCAGAGAACACGAAGGCAAGATAATTCGTAACCATTGTTCTCAACAGATAAACAGATGAGCTGACACCTGACGTGGTCTCCACACCATCAGGAATAACAGAAGCGCACACAGATACGTTGGCTATGGCAGCAAAAGGTGTGGCAGGGAGTTTTCAGGGTCTAAGAGTGTTCACATTCATGTAAGGTTTGTAGAATTGTGAGCAACATAGTTATTTAGTATAGAGTTAGCATGTATACCACGATTCCGCAGACGCGGAATATAAATATCGAAACATCTTCGCTGCAATTAGACACAACAAGCATAGAGAAGAGATCTTATCCATATAATATGTTTCTACTCTATCGTTGCCAATACTTTGACTAGCTATACCGAAGTAACCTTTATATCTAGCCTACATTACTCGTGTCTTCTTAATGAGTTCTCTGAAATAATAACGACTCAGGTCCTAGCTTTCGGAATAACTCAAGCCGAAGCTTCCACCTAACAGTATATTGATACTTCTCATCGTTACCGAGACCAATGTTGGGCAGAAACACCTATACTCCCAAAACCGAAAACCCTTTCGAATCAAGACCTGTGAGAACTACCTCAATAGATCAAGTTTTCAACCCTATCGATGTTCCTGAACTAGGGACCCAGAGCCCTACCACGAATCTTATTTCCGATGGCTAAACCCAGAAAGAACTGTTACACTCGAAGACTTCACCGCTCTATATCGATACCAGTATGGTGACAACTTTGCATACAAAACACTCTTGGAGATATCAAACTCGATTTGGTACATCCAATACCCAGAGAATGACAAACATGCAAGTCTATGTTTTGACATACCTGCAGTTTGGTGAGGAAACAAAAGATAAGTTTCCTGTTAAAAGATTGAAGAAATGGCTTCTGATCCCAAAGGGCCTGAAGTGATGGAATGGCAACAAGGAGATCAAGGCGAGGGAGAAGAAGGAGGGGATGAACTATCCCGAGCTTCAGCCCCTAGTGTGGAGACAACGGTCACCCACCTGGCCAGATCACAATCAGCGGACCGAACACCTCGATCCCCTCCAGGACTAGGCCTCCTAGCAAAATATAGGAAGCCGAGAAGGGGAGACGGTCGATGACCCCCTGAACCTATCAGTGAATCCTTTATGGTCATCCTAATTCCAACACTAGACCAAATTCTAGGCCGATTCGACCTAAGGCTCACCGTCAGTCAAGATAGGCAACATCTTGCATTCTGTTCCCTATAGACCAACATACTGTTAATAGCCCAAGAACTGTCAAACGTGAAGACACGGCTAAAATCTGGGGTCCAGTTAGTCAGTCGCGAGCTTGCCTGAATAGATGAACAAGTACAACCTTTAGACTTGGAATCTCAGAAGGACAAACAAAGCTTCGCCACCGAAGCCGCAGAATGACCAGGGGTGACAGATGAGACACAGGCCAGACATGAGGCTGTGACCTCCCAGCTCCACAAAGCCTTGCAAGGAACTGACCAACAGTCTATGAATGGGGACCTACTCCTGGTCCAGGAGATTGTTCGGATGAATGAGCAACACAAACGCGAACTGGAGAGTCGCGAGATAAGCATTGAGCTTGTGAGGGACGAGCTGCGACGCCAATAAGAGTATCGAGAAGCCCAAGATGGCCAGATCTCGGTGCTTACGGCTCTAGTGCAGCAGTTAATACGGCAGGAGAAGGGACAAGGGAAGGTGTCAGATCCGACACCAGAGGCTTCAGGGGAGGGTGGAGGCAGACCACAACCACCACGACACGGGGCAGCAGGGGCTCCCGGAGGAGAAGGAGACCCCGATGATGAAGGAGAAGGATCTCGACGGAAGCCAGATCGGAGCAGGAAAGGAAGCCGGGATGAGAGACCCGCACCCCAGCCTGAAGACAAATATGATGCTGAGGACGACGAACAGGTTAACCTGTCTTCTCGAGTGAGGTCTGACGCTGTGGGACAACGTTCAAGAGTCCCAGCAGAACGCCCTGCCCTGTGGAGGAAGGAGAAACATCAAGATATACGCATGTGGTTATTAACATGCACGGAGTATTTTGGCCAAAACAGTGGGCACAGTAAAGAAGAGGCACAATGAATCCGATACACCATAAGCCGAATGAAAGAAAAAGACGTTGCCCCGTTTGCGTTGACCTACCAGTGGCAAATGACTGGAGAACAGGTTATACCAAGCAAGTGGGATACAAGTTCTGACATGTCTTTGCAGAATAAGCCGTGTGACGATTGGGGCCTACCCATGAGGCCCAAAAATCCCTTAACCAAATGGGCTTTGTCCAATACCATGGTCACCTTGCTTAATTCTTGCTGGATATAGAAAATCTTAAAATCTATGCAAGAGTCACCGTGATAGCCAGGAGAAAAATGATTGAAGACCAAATCCCCGAAGATGTATTAAGAGGAATCTCATTACGAGAATGTATCGACGATGGGCAATGGTTGGAAGCAGTCCGGACTGTCACCAGAGCGAAAGAAGATTTTAGAGAACGGAAAAGTCTTCCACGCGGCGGTCCATCCTCTACGACAAGGGGCGAGAAAAGGAAATTCACGGATTCAAAGCGAAAGGTGGCTGCGAAGTGTGTAAACAAGCGTTACCTGGCTAAGGAAAAGGCAGAGTACCAGAAAAACAGGCGGGGGAAAGAAGGGTGAAGAAGGAAGGGTCGGTGGCACCGGGGGGGAGGTTAAACACAGGGTGTGGGCAGAAGCCCACAAGGGTGTTGATCAGAATGTTATCGATAAACGAAAATCTGGCAACAAATGCACGTGATGCGGAATCAAAAACCACGCTTGGAAATAAGGTCCAAAGCCAGTACAAGTATCGACTATATATCGAGGGCAAGCAAAGACGAAACAACAGTCCACATTGGCACCAAAGAGACACCTACATGTAGCCACATGTTAGGTGGTAGCTTCGGCGTGAGGTATTCCGACAGCTAGGACCTTAATCATAATTATATCGGAGAACTCTTTAAGAAGACAGGAGTAATGTAGGCTAGATATAATTATTCACTTTGAGGTAGATGGTCGAAGTATTGGTAACGATATAAAAGTGTAGATAACTTATTATATTAATAAGATCTCTTCTCCGTGCTTGTTGTTCTTTAATAGCAGCGAAGATGCTTCGATATGTATATTCCGCGTCTGAGCAATCGCGGTATACATGCTAACTCTATACTAACTAAGTACCTTGCCCGCAACTCTGCGAACTTGACGTGAGTGCGAACACTCATAGACCCTGAAAACTCTCTCCCACACCTCTTGCTCCCATAGCCAACTAATCGGTCTGCGCTTCCATTATTCCTGATGGTGTGGAGACCACGTCTGGTGTCAGCTCATCCGTTTATCCGTTGACAACAATGGTTACGAATTATCTTGCCCTCGTGGTAATCGAAGGTCGTCTAACTCGCTGGACAAAGATGGCCATTCAGCTTTGGTTGGCTCCATCGAGAATTCGGTATACAACTGCATCTCGTATTCTGGTCTTCCGGCATTAGACGAATTGTCCTAGGGATAGTACCTATAGGCATTTTCCCTCGGACTCCATCTTTTACCAACTTGTCCTCTGTAGATGCACCTGATCCACTTACTGGGCATAGTTACTGCCTTCATACACTACACGACTTTGTAGGTACGAGGGGACTAACTTTCGTGCAAGAGGTCCCGTTACCTTCGACCAACCCTGCCGACTGCCTGTCTTCAATTGTCTGTAACCTTATGCGTCGTCCCCCGATCCACCTGCTTCCACTTGCATAAGGTGCCCGAAGGTCCCCCCCCATATACCCTGCGCCAGGATCCTGCTGGAGGGACTGCCGCGACGCATACGGTGTTATAAGATGTGTTCCATTGATGGTGGTCTTTGGTGTTGGGACGCAACTACCCAGGCGGCCAGTGATGATGCGCCGTCCCAACGCCGTGGCTGGAGGGGGCTGTTATCTTTTTCCTCCAAAGTTCGTGTGCGTCAAGGTAGGGTAACTTTACCCTGTAAATCCTGAGGGGGAGTCCGTGCGCCTAACCGGAGCTCCCCTCTTCGAAGTGTTCGTCCCGCATACTCTATATCTATTATACAATCTATCTTCCATCTCGAGTTCGACATAGTAGGGGTAAAAACCACCAGCCTTTACTTGTCCACTCATGGAAAGCCTTTCTTATGTTACTGGACCTCTTCCGGGCCCGGCATCTCTGGGTTCTCTCTATGAAACCTTTCCACCTCGTCCTGCGCGTTCCCCATACCCTCGGGGGGTTCCCACGTATTGTCATCCTCCACGCTGCCTTTCCATTTCAGAAAATACCGAAGCTCTTTCATCGGTTTATTCCTTCGGCGAACCTATCGCGTGTAGGCAATGATCTCACTCTTGACGAGCTTTGCTACCTCAGACTCTAAATCTCCCTTGATCTCTTCGGGGTCTCGTAGGGGTTGTTCACGATTTGGTCGGTTCGAGGCTCCGTAGGGTTCCAACAGCGAAACGTGAAACACAGGATGAATTTTCCACCGCGGCCATATTTCTAACTTGTATGCCCTGCTTCCCTTCTTTTCTAACACTTTGAAAGGGCCATACAGTTTCGGACTCAGCTTCTTCGATGGTCGTTTGGTACGTATGTTCTTCGCATGCAACATTACCAAGTCGCCAACCTCGATGATGGGTTGTTCCATCGCTTTTGGGTCATAATATTTCTTCATCGATTCCCGTGTGTTTTCTAGGGTCTATTTCGCCAGCTGATGTATGTCCTGAATCCAGTGAGCATACATAGTCGCCCCTGGGTTATAAGCTTCTCTTTCTTTCATCCACTTTGTCGGTGGATGAAAACCGTAGTTGGCGAAGAAGGGGGTCATCTTGTGCGTGTTGGTAGCCGAGTTGTTGTAGGCATGTTCTTCTAACAGCAATAGCTGGTACCAGTCGTTCTGATCATAGTTGACAAATGTTGGTAAGTAAGCTTCCAGCACTTGGTTAGTCCTTTCCGTTTGTCCGTCAATTTGAGGGTGGTACGCCGTTGACATGCGCCTTTTAACACCCCGCATTTTGCACAATGATTCCCAAAATTCGCCGGAAAACTTCGAGTCCATGTCCGATATGATCTCAGTCGGCAATCTATGAAGTTTCCAAACTTCCCAAAGGAAGGTGTCTGCGACAACCTTTGCGGTCGCGTTTTCGTGGAGGCCAATAAAGTGGGCCATTTTGGAGACCCGGTCAACTACCACCATGATCTGGGTCTTACCCTGCGATTCCGGTAGTTTGTTGATGATGTCCGTCGATATGGAGGACCACGCGGCATAAGGTACTTCTAAGGGTTGAGGTAATCCTTACTTAGCATGCCGTGAGGATTTACTGTGTTGACATTGGTCGCAGGATCGTACATAGTCTCTAATCCAATCTGCGAGCCTTTTCCAGTAGAAATCCCTTTCACTATCTCAATCGTCTTTTCCTGTCCGAAGTGCCCTGCTACTAGCGAGTCATGACAGCCTTGGGCTATCTTGTTCTGGAGCGCTTCGTTTTGTGGAATGTATAACCGATTTTTGTAGTATCGTAACCCTTCCTTTTCTATCCATTCGTCCGGCATCCTTTTTCCACATTCTCTTAACCTAACTAGTTCACGGCCTCGGTCCTGCCACTTCTCATCCTCCTTGCCAGCCACTCTAATTTTGTCCAGAAATGAATCGTTCATTGTTCACGTCAGGGCTGCATTGACGTGAGCGCTTAATAACATTTCTCTTTCTTTCATTAACCGAGGGTGATAGTCGATATCCGCTGCGCTAAACAATTTGTTATTGTTTGTGTCTGCTTGAAGGAAACATATTTTGACTCCTTCTTCTTTAGCCGTAATCGATCGCTTGGGGTTCATATCACTTTATCCGAAGCCCATTTTTCCTCGCTCAGTTATTCCCAGATCGTCTACTTCCATGGCGTCTGCGTTGGCAACTTTCTCAACTATGAGTTGCGCTATCCGATCTCCTGCTTTAAATACGCAGTCCACTCTGCCATGATTTCGAAGTATGACCTTGACTTCTCTGATATAATCCGCATCTATTACACCACCGCCCACGGCTATTCCCATCTTGCTAGCGATACCACTTCTTGAGGATAGCCTTCCGTAAGTTCCCTCCGGCAATCCTATAGCGATACCCGTTTCTACCATCGTCTGTCGTTTTGCTGGTACCAACCCGTTCCTCAGGGTATAGATGTCGTGACCGGCTGCAAACCTTGATCCTTTTGTTGGGATTATTGCCATGTCCCAAAGCTTCATTATTTGTAGGCTGGTTGGTTTGCGTTTTTCTGGAATGAGAGCTGTCTCCGCGCTACGCCTTTGATGAATTACTGAAATTTGAAAATGTTCAGATTTCATAATTGATTGTTCACTGTGACGAGCTCCCTCCTCAGGACGGTACTCCGGCCGTCGACTCAACGCGTTGGGTTTCCTGGCCCTGCTTCCCGGTCGGTAGACTATTTTGAAGTTGTAGTTCGTCAACTCCTGTGCCCATCGAATCTGTCGCTGGTTCCAGACCTTTTTGGTCAAAAAGGACTGTAGGTTTTGGTGGTCGGTGTATACCGTCACAGGTTCTTCTTCGCCCCAAAGATATCTTTTCCATTCCTTCAACACTTCCATTATTGCGAGTAATTCCTTGTCATGTTTCTTGTAATTTCTTTCGGCGCAGTTTAGTTTTTGAGAATGGAAAGCTACTGGGTAAAGCTTTCTGCCTTGGTATTGAGACAATACGCATCCAAGCGCAAAGTCGCTTGCGTCCGTCTCAACCACAGTTTTCCTCCCTGTGTAAAAATGCGATCGAATTGGTGCCGTCGTAAACCTCCTTTTCAACTCCTCAAATGCCTCTTCCTGTTCCCTTCCCAGTGAAAACTCTTTGGGTTTCCTTTTAATGTTTGGGTTATTGGCTTGCAAACTTTTGAAAAATCATTGATGAATCGACGATAAAAATTTGCGAATCCAATGAAGATCTGAACTTCTTTAACCGACCTTGGGTGTGCCCAATTTTGAACGCTTTTCACCTTTCTATCACTCATGGTGACTCCACTTGTCTTGACAATAAATCCTAGGAATTCAACTTCCTCTTGGTGGAACACCGACTTTTTGAACGAAACTGCTAAGCCGTGTTGTTCGAGCCGGTCAAGGACTTTTTGGACCAGTTTGATATGGTCGTCCATATTCGCAGAGGATATTAGGATGTTGTCTAGGTAAACAACTACTCCTTGGTCCAAGAATTCCATCAGGATTTTGTTCATCATTGTCTGAAAGGTTGCGGGAGCGTTAACGAGCCCGAAAGGCATGACCTTGTATTCGTACTGTCCGTATCGTGTACGAAAAGCAGTCTTGTGTTCATCGCCTTTCCTCATGCCAATAAGATGATATACATCTTTTAGGTTGAGTTTCGTGAACACTTTTGCTCCCGCAACGCGGTCTCGGAGTTCATCCATCAGTGGTAGGGGATATTTATTCAGGATCCTCAATTTGTTGAGGTTCCTATAATCTACGCACAGCCGTAGACTTGCATCAGGTTTCGGAACGAAGAGGATTGGAGCGCCGTAAGGGGATTCGCCGTCAGCTATTTTTCCCTCAGCCATCATTCTCTTGAGGTACTTATCCAGCGCGTTGAACTGGTGCGCCGACATTGGATAGATTGGACCCCATGGGGGTTCGGGCCCTTCTTTAAGGTTGATGGCGTGATCCAAAGTGCTTCGAGGGGCCAACAATTCAGCCTTTTTCTCTTCAAAAAGCTCCTTATACTGCCAATACAGTTTTGGCAGCGTCTCCAACTGTATTCCTCCTTCTTCCACTCATTCTCTTCTTCCTACGTACTGTGCTTCCTCGTCGTAAGCCACAGTTTGATCCCATTCGAACATATCCGCCACCGCCTCATCTTCTATATGAGCGTGGCATTTTGCTTTTTCAAAGGCCCATTTATGTGGGTCCGCGATATTTTTAAGGGGGTGCTCATCATGCCACCACCCAAAAGGTATGATTAAATTATATCTTCCTGCGTTCGCAATTTCACAGGATATCATGCTTCGGTGGCCGTTGGTACCGATTTCTAATATAATAGGATGGGTATAGAATATTCCTCCAGTAGGCGCGGTCTCGCCATCGAAGGTTGTGATTTTTAACAGTGAATCCCTAGCTTCAGTAGGGATTTTGAGCCGTCATGCGGTGTCCTGGTTCATGAGAAAGATATTTGAACCGGAATCTAAGAGTACGCTTATCGCCTGTTTTCGTCCTTTTAATTCAATAAATGCCTTCCCCTCAGGGCAGGCGTAATGCTTAGGTTTTTTAACGGGTCTAGACGTTTCGCTCGGTTCTTGATGAAATCTTTTCATCATCGCGGTTACAAATAGTGTGGGGGTTTGTTACCGCGCCTGCCCAGTTTGGGCTCTTAAAGCCTCCTCAGACAAACTTTTACAATAAGTGTCTAATATTTTCATATTGGGCAGCCCACTACTAGCGGTCTTTACCTCCTGCTGAGGAGTTCCCATATCACAGGAGTGGTGGTTCACTAGAGTACCTCCCGAGTTCGCGACTTGGATGCGCGGTCCTTTATCGTCGACTTAGCCCTCATCTGAGACTGTCCCCTGCGATGAGTCCACCGTACCTCCACCTTCGAGTTTGGTCTCACGCCCGAGACCCCCTCGGACACCATTGGTCGGGCCTGAACCTTGTGCCCAATTGAGGGGCCCCCAGCTTCTATTTGCCTGGCCTTTTTTACTCTGAGAGAAAGTCAGGTTGCCCTGGATTTCGACCCTCCTGACGCGTGTCATGCAACTGAAGTTCCGTTCCGAAGAAATGGTAATCTTCTTTTTCCCTTTTTAATCTCGTCGACCGCTTTCTTCTCTTGTAGTTTTTGATAGCTCCCGTGGTGAGCACGGACTACCCAATTTTGGACGTAAATTGGCAACCGCGATCGTTTGGTCTTTTAGCCTCCAGGTGGGATCTCATCACAGACTACGCCGCAGGTCTTTCGATTCGAGGCGGCAACCTCACTACCCGAACACCGTTGTTGTCGGTACCTGAATGACTTTTGATAAAGGGTCGTCATCTTCAAAGGCCCAGGCTGGGGGCCTTTGCACCACTCGCTTCGAGCTGTCTCCCTTGCCATCAACGGCAACAGTGGCTACCTGGGGGCGTCGTTTTGGCGCGAATGCGGATGGTCGTCCGGGTTTTGATTCCCCTCGATACACCGCTGATACTTGTATTGGTTTTCGGCAGTGTTTCCAAACGTGATTCCTCATCCCGCATAGTGTGCATTCGGTGTCAGATTTCCATTTATCGACAACCTTCTGATCGACGCCCTGGTGTGCTTCCGACCACACCGTATGTCTAACCTCCCCCGTCGGTGCCACCGACCCTTCCTTCTTCACCTTTCTTTCCCCAGCCTTTTTCTTCTGATAGGCCGCCTTTTCTGTAGCCGTGTATTGTTTCTTTACACGTTTTGCGGCGACAATGGGCTTTGAATCCTTGAATTTTCGTTTTTCGCCTCGTGTCGTGCCGGAGGGACCACCCCCTCGAAGATCTTGTCGTTCTTTGAAATCTTCTTCCGCACGGGTTACGGTCCTGACTGCTTCCAACCATTCCCCATCGTCGACATATTTTCTGTGTGAGACCCGTCGCAATGCATCAACCGGAAGTTCGTCTTCAATCATTTTTCTGCAGGCTATCCCGGGCACTCTTGCATGGATATTGAAATTTTCCATCTCCATCAAGAATTTGGCGACATCACCGCGATATTTGACCAATCCCATTTCTCTTAGGGATTTTTCCGCTTCATGGGTGGGACCGAAGGGTCGCAGGGCTTGTTCTGCAAAGACGTGCCAGAACTGGTACCGTTCTTGTCTCGTATAACCTATTAAACCGGTCATTTGCCGTCGATAGGTTAACGCAAACGGTCCGACTTCTTTCCGGTCCATTCGGCTTATGCCGTATTGGATTTGTTGTGCCTCGTCCTCCCACTGCCAACTGTTTCGACCAAAATAATCCGTACATGTCATTAGCCACATGCGGATATCTTGCTGTTTCTCATTCTTAAACATGGCATGGGGTTCCGCTGGGATTCTCGTTCGTTGTCCCAAGGCGTTGGCCATGACCGGTGAGAACAGGTTCAATTCTTCGTCGTTTTCGGCGTTATAGCCATCTTCTTCTGGCTGGGGTGCGGGTCTCTCGTCCTGTCTTCCTTTCCTCGTCTCGTCTGGTTTCCTACCAGACCCTTCTCCGTCATCATCGGGGTGTCCTCCCCCTCCGCCGTGTGGAGCTGCTGCAGCTCCGTGTCGTGGTGGTGGCGGTTGTCTTCCTCCACCCGCCCCTGAAGCCTCTGGTGTCGGATCGGACACCTTGTCTTTCCCTTTTACCTGCCCTATCAACTGTTCCACCAGAGCCTTAAGCACCGCGATCTCACCATCTTGGGCTTCTCGAGACTCCTGGTGCTGTCATAGCTCATCTCTCACAAGATTAATAGTCCTCTCGTGATTTGCCAGCTCCCATTTGTGTTGCTCATTTATTCGAACCATCTCCTGGTCTAGGAGTAGGTCCCGGTGCATGGACGGCTTGCCAGTCCCTTGCACGGCTTCGTGTAGATGGGAGGTGACTGCCTCGTGTCTGGTTTGTCTCTCGTCCGTCTCCCCCAGTCTTTCCGCGACCTGGGTTGCGCAGCTTTCCTCGACCTTTTGCGACTCAAAGTCCAAAAGTTGTACTTGTTCGTCTATTCGGGTGAGTTCACGACCAACTATCTGGACCCCTGACTTGAACTGATTTTTGACGGTTACCAGTTCTTGGGCCATGAATAAGATATTGGTCGGAAGGGAGCTGAACGCAAGATGTTCTCTATCTTGGCTTGGGGTGAGTTTTGGGTCAAACCGGCAGAGGATTTGGTCTGATCTTCTGATCCGAACGGCCATGAGGGATTTGCCGGTAGGCTCGGGCGTTCGGCGGCTTCCTGGTGGAGCCTTTCCTCCATATTTCTCGATAAAGCCTAGGCCAACAGGGGATTGGAGTGTCCAATCCACCGAATGCGATCGGACGAGGTGGGTGACGGTGGTTTCTACGCTTGGAGCTTGAACGGAGGAGAGTTCATCCCCTCTTTCACTTCCTCCCTCTCCTTCCTCCTGTCGCCATTCCATGAGTTCAGGCGCTTTGCGGTCAGAAGCCATCTCTCTGGTTTCTATAAGGAAAACTGATCTTTTGTTTCCTCCCCACACTGGTGGTATCTCGAACCACTGACTTGAGTGTCCTTTCGTCGCTGGGTACTGGGTGTACCAAATGGAGTTTGATTTTTCCGAGTGGGTGTGGTAGGTGAAGTCTTTGCCGTACCGATATTGGTATAGTGTGGCTATGTCTTCGAGGGTAACGGTATTTTCTGGGTTTGTCTACTAGAAATAGAATTCGTTGTAGGGCTCTTGAGTCCCTAATTCGGGTATAGGGGTGAGGACTTCTTCTATTGATATAGTCTTCATTGGTCTTGGTTCGAAAGGTTTTTTTGGGTTTGGGAGTATGAGTGTCTCTGCCAAACATTCGTCTCGGTAATGATGAGAAGTATCAATATACTGTTAGGTGGTAGCTTCGGCGTGAGGTATGCCGCCAGCTAGGACCTTAAGCGTAATTATATCGAAGAACTCATTAAGAAGACACGAGTAATGTAGGCTAGATATAATTATTCACTTTGAGGTAGATCGTCGAAGTATTGGTAACGATATAAAAGTGTAGATCACTTATTATATTGATAAGATCTCTTCTCCGTGCTTGTTGTTCTGTAATAGCAGCGAAGTTGCTTCGATATTTATATTCCGTGTGTGAGCAATCGCGGTATACATGCTAACACTATACTAGCTAAGTACCTTGCCCGCAACTCTGCGAACTTCACCTGAGTGCGAACACTCGTAGACCCTGAAAACTCTCTCCCACACCTCTTGCTCCCATAGCCAACGTATCGGTCTGCATTTCCATTATTCCTGATGGTGTGGAGACCATGTCAGGTGTCAGCTCATCCGTTTATCCGTTGACAACAATGGTTACGAATTATCTTGCCCTCGTGCTCGTCGAAGGTAGTCTAACTCGCTGGACAGAAGATGGCCATTCTTCGTTGGTTGGCTCCGTCGCGAATTCGGTATACAACCTCATCTCGTATTCTGGTCTTCCGGCATTACACGACTTGTTCTCGGGATTGTACCTATAGGCATTTTCCCTCAAACTCCATCTTTTACCAACTTGTCCTCTGTAGATGCACCCGATCCACTTACTGGGCATAGTTACCGCCTTCATACACTACACGACTTTGTAGGTACGAGGGGACTAACCTTCGTGCAAGACGTCCCGTCACCTTCAACCCACCCTTCCGCCTGCCTGTCTTCAAGTGTCTGTAACCTTATGCGCCGTCGTCCGACTCACCTGCTTCCACCTGCATAAGGTGCCCGAAGGTCCCCCCTCATATATCCTGCGAACAGGATCCGGTTGGACGGACGGCCGCGACGTATATGGTGTTATAAGATGTGCTCCACTGATGGTGGTCTTTGGTATTGGGATGCAACTACCCAGGCGGCCAGTGATGACGCGCCGTCCCAACGCCGGGGCTGGAGGGGGGTGTTATCTTTTCCCTCCGAAGTTCGCGTGCATCAAGGTAGGGTAACTTTACACTGTAAATCCTTACGGGGAGTCCGTGCGCCTAACCTTGAGGTTCCAGAGGATGCTGCAGGTGCAGAACCCTTTGCAGTAGAATATTTACAGAGTATTAGTCTGGCATCAATTCCACCTTCATGCCTCAGACTTAAGATTGGAGCCCCAATTATCCTCCTCCACAATCTGAGTGCAAGAGAGGGTCTCTGCAATGGCACTAGGATGAGGGTCTTAGGAATCCGATCTACCTGCCTGCAGGGTGCGATTATGGGTGCAAAGTTCAATGGCAAGAACTGCCTTCCCCCGAGGATTAAGCTTACCACAACAGATGATGATCTCCGATTTATCCTTCAGCGTACTCAGTTTCCAGTACGTTTATGCTTTGCTATTACTGTGAACAAGTCTCAGGGCCAGTCGTTGGAGCAGGTTGGTGTAGATTTACAGACTTGTGCATTCACACATGGGCAGCTCTATGTGGCCTTATCCCGAGTCACATCACTTCATGGTCTAACACTTCTCCCATCTGACAATACCCCCGACCATACAGAGAATATTGTCTATCCCGAAGTTTTACTTTAACCCTCATCCTGTATGTTCACATCTTTTTTAATATTACCTGAATGATTTGCTTGCTAACAACTGCTTGTATCAATTAGACAAACAATTCCTCTACTATACCCCTCAGTCCAGTACTCTCCGTTGATGCATATCTACTCTACTCTTAATACTTCCTGGTATCTCGCTTTTCCTACCGGAATTATCTCTCTCTTGGTTTATATTTTGCCCTTTAATTGCCAAGTACTGTGGTAATGGATAATCTTATTATTGTGTTAGAATGATACTGGGTTATTCTGCACAGCCAATTTGTATTCATCAGTGGTGCATATTCGATATGCCAAGCTTGACGGATATGAATCTTTATTCGTAAGTTATATCCTTTTCTCCATTATTATACTTTAATTACAAGGCTAATATATATTTTACTAATTGCTCCAAACTATCACTTATTGAAAATACCATTCTACGAAGAGTGTATTTGTTAAGGAAATTTACACTCAGTGATGAGTAAGCAATCAATTATACAATATACCAGGTAAGTTACACTTGCTTAATATAAAGCTGATAATTAAACATTAGCTAATTTTTGAATAGAAAAATGCGTGAATGAGGCATGGGAATAATGTTAGATATATGGATATAAATTGTATTAAGCATCAAGTGTATATAGAGAGAGTAATAAAATGGATTAGCATTCTGCTTATCCTAATTAACTAATTCCCCAATTTCAAGCTAGGGGTAATAATGTCATTCAATTGATTTTGTTTTATAAGTGTTGTCATATATTTTACTGGTAATAAACCAAGTGAATATGTCAAGCCTTACGGTACATTTTATCAATGCAATAGTTTTGTTTTAAGACTGTTCCCTTGTACCTGGCTATAGTACAAGTTAATTGTTCAAGCCATACTGGACATTTTAACAATGCAATGGATTATATTTTACGACTGTTCCCTTATACGTGGCTATAGGACAAGATAAGCGGTCAAGCCATACAGGCCATTTTAACAATGCAATGGTTTTTGTTTTAAGACTGTTCCCTTGTACCTGGCGATAGTACAAGTTAATCGGTCAAGCCATACTGGACATTTTAACAATGCAATAGATTATGTTTTAAGACTATTCACTTGTGGCTGGCTATAGCACAAGTTAATCGGTCAAGCCATACTGAACATTTTATCCATGCAATGGATTTTATAACAGTTCTCATACACCTGGCTATAATGTACATTACTCTGCATGAGTGTCTAGGATAAAAATAGAGAGGAATGTAAGGGAGTGAGAAGTGGCTGTAGCAATCAAATGATTTTGGGTAATATATAGTTTTTACTTTGTTGATTTGTGTGTATGCCTACCTGTGTGACTGCTATATTGGTATCTACTTTGTGACTATTTTGTGACTGCTAACCCATCAGATCCTGGTAGGGCAGAGAATATTAAGTGTGTGTAAATACCGGTGTACCTGCTGTTTTGTTACCTGATAGTGAAAATATTTTCATAGTAAAACAATGGGGAGGCATGGAATCCTACTTTAGTATATACTTGTACTACCAATATTCTACAAGCAATTAATACAAATATCAATTGGATATACTATATCAGAAAGCAGACAGGCTCGAGGGCTCGAGCGGGGGGAGGCTAGTCAAAAAGGTATCAATAAGCCAAAATCGGACAAAGAAAGCAGAGGATGCGGAATGAAAAACCAGGCTAGGAAATAAGGTCGAAAGCGGGTACAAGTATGGTCTGTATATCGAGGGCCAGCAAAGCACAACCGACAGGCTTCATTCACACCCAAGCGATGCCTACAGGTAGCCAGTGTGGCCGTAGATGGCGAGGGAGAAAGCTGAAGACGCTCGGCGCAAAGGCCGCACATGTGGGCCTTTGAGGATGAGAAGATTTTATCAAAAGTCATGCAGGTACTGTGGGGCTTCTAGATGAATTAGTTAGATGTTTGTTTCTTTTCATGTTTATATTATTATGGGGAACTTGGGGAATGGACTACAGGCATATGGCTGTAGCGGGATAGGTATCGGCGGTTGTCATGGGAGATATGGGACGGATATGGGTATATAAGACCAGTAGATAGCTTCATAGCCAGAGGGGCGACGACGGAGACAACTACAACCTCAGCGAGTGAGGACCTTTAGTGATCGTGAACCTGTTGCTTTATTTCTTGCTACGTGACTTCGATTGATTTTGCTCACGGAAAAGAGACTCCCGGTAGTGTAAGCGGTGTTTGCCCATACCGGTACTCTTTGTCGCTTGTGTTCTTTGTCGGCCACGATCTCTATCCTCCTGACAGTGGAAGTCCTACCTTCGATTCGTCTCGTCCACCAGGCAACTATTTGTCCGTACAGTACCAACAACGACCGTGATTGGGTAGTGAGGTTGCCGCCTCGAAACGAAAAACGTGCTGCGTAGTTGGTGAAGTCATCCCACTGGAAGGCTAAAAAACTAAAAAAAGGATAGCGGTTGCCATTTCACGACCCAAAATGGGCATTCCGTGGTTACCACAGGAACCATAAAAAGTAACAAGGGAAGAAGGCGGTCGACGAGACTACATAGAAAGAGAGGACAACCATAGGTCAGGACAAGGCTTTAGTTACTGGATACACGAAGAAGGGTCGAAATCCGGGAAAACCTGACTTTCTCACCAGGTACACCAGCGGGTCAAATAGAAGCCAGGGTCGCCTCTATGCTGCATAAGGTACTGTTAGGTGGTAGCTTGGGCGTGAGGTATTCCGACAGCTAGGACCTGAATCGCTTTATATCGGAGAACTCCTTAAGGGGACATGAGTAATATAGGCTAGATTTGATGACATACTTCGGGATAGATCGTCGAAGTATTGGTAACGATAAAGTAGAAACATATTATATTGATAAGATCTCTTCTGCGTGCTTGTTGTGTAAAATAGCAGGGAAGATGCTTCGATATTTATATTCCAGGTCTAAGCAATCGCGCTATACATGCTAATGCTATACTAACTAAGTATCCAGCTCACAATGCTGCAAACCTCACCTGAGTGCGAACACTCTAGACCCTGAAAACTCTGTACCACACCTTTTGCTCCCATGGTCAACTTATCGGTCTGAGCTTCTGATATTCCTGATGGTGTGGAGACCACATCAGGTGTCAGCTCAGCTGATTATCCGTTGACAACGACGATTAAGAATTATCTTGCGCACGTGCTCTCTGAGGGTAGTGTAACACACGGGACAGAAGATGGCCAATCTTCTGTGGTTAGTTCGGTCGAGAAGTGGACATCCCACTGCATGTTGGATTCTGCGGTTCCGGCATCACATGACTTGTCCTCGGGATCGTACCTCTGGCTGTTTTCCCTCGGACTCCATCTTTTACCAACTTGTCCTTTGTGAAAGCGCCGATCCACTTACTGTGCATAGTTACCTCCTTCATACTCTACACGTCTTTGTTGATATGAGGGGAATAATTTCCGGGCAAAGCGTCCTATTACCTGCGACCCACTCTTCCGAGTGTCGGTCTTCAAGTGTCGATCACATTATGCGCCGTCATCCGATTCACCTGCCTCAACCTGTATCAGGTGCCCAAAGGTCTCCCCTCACATGTCCCGCGAACAGGGTCCGGTGGCCCGCACCGCCACAACGCATACGGTGTTGTAAGTTGCATTCCCATGATACTGGTCTTTGGTGTTGGGACCCAACTCCCCAGGCGGCTAGTGATGATATGCCATCCCAACGCGGGGCTGGAGGGGGACGTTATCTGTTTCCTCCGAAGTTCGTGCCTGTCAAGGTAGGGGAACATTGGCCTGTAAATCCTTACAGGGAGTCCATGCGCCTAACAGGAGCTCCCCCCCTTCCAAGTGTTTGTCCGGAATACTCTATCTTGGTATAGAATCTATCTTCCCTCTCGAACCCCACATAGTAGGGGTAAAAACCACCAGCGTTTACTTGTCCAGCGATGGATAACCTTTCTTGTGTTACTCGACCTCTTTCCGGCCCAGCATCTCCGGGTTTTCTCTATGAAACCTGTCCACCTCTTCCTGCGCGTTATTCATACCTCAGGGTGGTTCCCAAGTATTCTGACCCTCCTCGCAGCCTTTGTATTTCACAAAATAGCGAAGCTCTTTCAGCGGTTTATTCCTTTCTCGAACCTCGCCCATGTAAGAAATGATCATACTCAAGACGATCTTTTCTACCTCCCACTCTACATCTCCGTCAATATGTTCAGAATCTGTTTGTGGTTGTTCGCCATTGGGTCTGTTCGAGGCACGGTAGGGTTCTAACAGGGAAACATGAAATACGTGATGAATTTTCCATCGTGGCGATATTTCCAACTTCTATGCCCGAGTTCCCTTCTTCTCCAAGACTTTGAATGGGCCATACTGTTTCGGACTCAACTTCATCGATGGTCTTTTGGTACGTATGTTCTTCGCATTCAACATTCCCAACTCGCCGACCTCCATGATAGGTTCTTCCGTCGCTTTTGGGTCATAATATTTCTTCCTCGATTCCTGTGTATTCTCTAATGTTTGTATCTCCTGTCGATCTATGTCCGCCATCCAGTGAACATTCATTGTCACCCCCGGGTTATGAGCTTCTCTTTCTTTCATCAACTCCGTGTGTGGGTCAAAGCCATAGTTGGCAAAAGATGGGGTCAATTTGTGTGCGTTGGTTGCTCAGTTATTATAGGGATGCTCGGCCAACGGCAACAGTTGGCACCAGTCCTTCTGATCGTAGTTGACAAATATCCGTAAGTAACATGCCAGCCCTTGGTTGGTTCTTTCGGTTTGTCAGCGAGTTTGAGGGTCGTATGCCATTGACATGCGTCGTTTAACTCCTGGCATTTTGCACAAGGATTCCCAGAATTCGCGGGAAACCTTCGCGCCCATGTCCGATATGATTTCGGTCCGTGAGCCCTCAAGTTTCCAAACTTCCCTTAAGAAGGTATCCGCAACATCTTCTCTGGTCCCATTTTCATCGAGGCCAATAAAATGAGCCATCTTCCTGAACTGTTCTCCGACTACCGTTATCTGGGTCTTACCCTGAGATTCTGGCAACTACGTGATGAAGTCCGTCGATATGGAAGACCAGGCGGCATAAGGTACTTCTAAAGGTTGAAGTAATCCATACATAGCGTGCCGGGGGGATTTATTCTGTTGACATTCATCGCAGGATCATACATAGTCTCTGATTCATTCTGCCAGTCATTTCCAGTTGAAATCCCTTGTTAATATCTCGATTGTTTTTTCCTGTCCGAGTTGCCCCGGTACTATCGAGTCGTGACAGCCTTGGGCTATCTCGGTCTGAAGACCTTCGTCATCGGGGATGTACATTCACTTCTTGTAGTATAGTAACCCGTCCATCTCTAGCCATTCGTTGGCCATCTGTTTTCAGCCATCACTTATCTTAACAAGTTCCGGGCCGCGGTCCTGGCACCTCTCATCCTCCTTGCCAGCCACTCTAATGCTGTCCCGAAATGAATCGTTAATTGTTCGCGTCAGGGGTCCATTGACGTGAGGGCTTGATAACATTTCTCTTTCTTTCCTTGACGGAGGGTAATAGCTGATGTCAGCGGTGCTAAAGAATTCATTGTTGCCCGTGTCTCCGTGAAGGAAACATATTTTGACTTTCTCGTCTTTAGTCCTGATGGATCGCTTAGGGTTTAGAGCGCAGGACCGAAAACCCAATTTTCTGACCTCGGTTGGCTCCAGCTCGTCTACTTCCATGTCGTCTGGGTCGGCAATCCTTTCTATTAGCAGCTGCACTATCCGATCCCATGCTTTAAACAAGTAGACCACTTGGCCATGATTTCGAAGTATGACTTTTATCTCACCATTGTAATCCGCATCTGTTATACCACTGCCCACCGCTCTTCCGATCTTGCTAGTCATACCACTTCTTGCAGATAGCCTTCTGTAGGTTCCTCCCGGTAATCCTATCGCGATACCCGTTTCCACCACTCTCTGTCCTTTTGCTGGTACCAGGCCGTCTGTCAGGGCATAGATGTCATGACCGGCCTCATGGGGTGATCCTTTTGTCGGAACTATATCTTTGTCCGAAAGCTTCATTATCCTGAGGCTTGCCGGTTCGCGCGTTTCTGGGTTGAAGGCTGTCTCCTCACTTCCAGGTTGATGAAGTACAGAAATTTGAAAGTGTTCTGTTTTCAAAATTGACTGCTCAGCATAACGAGCTCCCTCCGCAGGACCGTACTCCGGCCGTCTACTTAACGCGTTGGGTTTTCCGCACATGTTTCCTGGTCGATAGACTATTTTGAAGTTGTAGTTTGTGAACTTGTGTGCCCATCGAATTTGCAGTTGGTTCTAGACTTTTTTTATGAAAAACGACTGTACGTTTTGGTGGTCCGTGTATACCGTCATGGGTTCTTCTTCACCCAACAGGTATCTTTTCCATGCTTTGAACCCTTCCCTTATTGCGAGCAATTCCTTTTCATGTATCTGGTAATTGCTTTCCGCGCAGTTCAACTTTCGAGAATGAGAAGCCAGCGGGTGAAGCCATCTTTCTTGGTATTGGGATAGTACGCATCAGAGCGCAAAGTCGCTAGCCTCTCTCTCCACCGCCGTCTTCCTTCTTGGGTAAAAATGCGATAAAATTGGTGCCGTTGTACAACTCCTTTTCGACTCCTCAAACGCCTCCTCCTGTTCCCTTCCCCTGTGAAAATCCTTTGGCTCGCTTACAATGTCTCGATTATTGGCTTGCAAACTTTGGACAAATCTTTGATGAATCACCGATAGAAGTTTGCGATTCCAATGAATATTTGAAGCTCTTTAACCGATCTGGGGTGTGCCTAATTTTGGACATTTTTCACTTTCCTATTGGTCATCGTGACTCCGGTTGTCTTGACAATGTATCCTAAGAATTCGACCTCCTCATTGTGGAACACCAACTTTTTCAACAAGTGTGCCATGTCATGTTGTTCGAGCCGGTTAAGGACTTTTTGGACTAGTTTGATATGATCGTCAATATTTATCCGCGTATATTAGGATATGATCTAGATAGACGACTACTCCCTGGTCCAAGAATTCCCTTAGGATCTTGTTAATTATTGTCTGGAACGTTGCTGGAGCATGGACGAGCGCGAAGGGCATGAGCTTATATTCGTACTGTCGGTATCTTGTACGAAAAGCCATTTTATGTTCATCGCGTTTCCTTATTAGAATAAGATGGTATCCATCCATTAGATCGAGCTTGGTAAATACCTTTCCGCCAGCAACGCGGTCTCGTAGTCCATCCATGAGCGCTATGGGGTATTTATTCAGGATCGTCAACTTGTTGAGGTTCCTATAGTCTACGCATAGTTGTAGACATCCATCTGGTTGCGGAACAAATAGGATTGGAGCATGGTAGGGGGATTCGCTGTGGCCTATTTTACCCTCAGCAAGCCGTTTCTTGAAGTAGTTATCCAGTTGGTTCACCTGGTGTGCCGACATCTGGTAAATCAGACTGAAAGGGGGTTCGGCCTCATCCATAAGGTTGATGGTGTGGTGGCATCTTCTTCGAGCTGCCATCATCTTGTCTTTTTTCTCTTTAAAACGCTCCTTATACTGCCAATATGGTTTTGGCAGCGTTTCCCACTGTACTCCCCCTTCTTCCTCCTGTTCTATCCGCCCCACATACTGGGCTTCCTCGTCGTACATAAGCCACAGTTTCATCCCACTCAAACAAATCCGCCACTGCTTCATCTTCTATATGAGCGTGGCACTTTCCTTCTTCAAAGACCCATTTAGTTGGGTCTGCGATATTTTTTAGGGGGTGTTCATCATGTCACCTCCCAAAGGTTATGATTAAATCATGTTTTCCTGCGTTTGCTATTTCGCAGGATATCATGCTCCAGTGACCGTTGGCACCGATTTCCAATAGAACGATGTGGGTATACAATGTTCCTCCCGTCGGTGCGGTCTTTCCTTTCAAGGTCCGGATTTTTAACCGTGAATCGATAGCTCCGGTCGGGATTTCAAGACATCGTGCGGTATCCTGGTTCATGAGAAAAATGTTTGAACCAGAATCTAAAAGTGCGTTTATCAGGTTTTTTCGTCATTTGATTTCAATAAATGCTTTACCTTCCACGCAGGCGTAATGCTTGGGTTTTTTAATAAGTCTTCTGCCTTCGCTCGGTTCTTCATGAAATGGTTTCATCGCGGCGGTTACATGTAACGTGAGGGGTTGTTACCGCACCTACGCAGTTGCGGCTCTTAAAGCCTCCTCAGATAAACTTTTACAATCCTTGTCTTATTTTTGCATATCGGGCACCCCACCACTAGCGCTCTTTACCTCCTGCCCAGGGGTTCCCATATTACAGGAGTTGTGGTTCACTAGAGTACCCCTCGAGTTTGCGACTAGGGTGCGCAGGCCTTTATCGTCGAATTATCCGTCATGTGAGGCTGTCCCCTTCGAGGAGTCGACTGCCCCTTCGCCTTCAAGTTGGTCTCACTCCCCAGGCCCCTTCCGACACCATTCGTCGGGCATGAACCTTGTACAGCATAGAGGTGCCCCATGCTTCTGTTGGCCTGGCTCTTGTACCTGGAGAGAAAGTCAAGTTGCCCTGGATTTCGACCCCCCTGCGCATGTCCTGCAACTCAAGCCCCGTTCCGACGAATAGTAATCTTCTCTTGCCCTTTTACTCGCGTCGACTGGCTTCTTCACTTGTGACTTTTTATGACTCCCACGGTGAGCACTGACTCCCCATTTTGGGACTTAAAATGGCAGCCGCTATCCTGTGGTCTTTTAGCGTTCCGGTGGGATGGCATCACCGACTACGCTGCAGGTCTTTCGATTCATGGCGGGAACCTCACTACGCGATCACCGTTGTTGTCGGTACCTGGATGACTTCTTATAAAATGTCGTCATCTTTAAAAGCCCACCCTGGGGGCCTTTGAACTGCTCGTTGTATGCTCTCTCCCGGGCCATCAGCAGCCACAGTGGCTACCTGGGAGTGTCGCTTCAGGGTGAATACGGACTGTGGTTTGGCCTTTCCTTGCCCTTGATGTACCGCCAATACTTGTACCGGCTTTTGACAGTATGTCCATGCGTCGTTTTGCATTCCGCACTGCATGCATTCATTGTCAGATTTCCCTTTATCGACAACTTTCTGATCGACGCCCTTGTGGGCTTCTGCCCCTACCCTGTTTTTAAATTCTACCACCAGTGCCACCCACCCTTCCTTCTTCACCCTTCTTTCCCCAGCCTTCTTCTTCTCATAGTCCGCCTTTTCCTTAGCCGTGTACTGCTTTTTTACACTCTTTGCTGCAACAATCAGCTTTGAATCCTCGAATTTCCTTTTTTCCGCCTGTGTTGGGCCGGAGGGACCACCCCTCAAAGAGTTTTCCGTTCCCTAAAGTCTTCTTCTGCTCTGGTGACGGTCCTAACTGCTTCCAAAGATTCCCCAACGTCGCCATACTCTCGTAATGCGAGTGGTAGTAATGCATCGTCAGGGATCTGGTCCTCAATCATTATTCTCCAGGCTATCCCGGTAACCTTTGCGTGGATATTGAGATTTTTCATTTCATGGAAGAATTGAGCGATGTCACCGTGATATTTGACACAGGACATTTCAGCGAGAGATTTTTCGGCCTTGTGGGTAGGCCCGAATCATCGCACTGCTTGTTCTGCAAAGACATGCCAGAACTCGTATCCCGCTTGTCTGATGAAAACTAGTTCCCCAGTCATTTGCCGCCCTTAGGTCAACACAAACGGTGCAACTTCCGTCCTGTCGATTCGGCGTATGGCATATCGGATCCGTTGTGCCACGTCTTGCCACTGCCAACTGTTTCGACCAAAATAATCTGTGCATGTCAATAGCCACATGCGTATATCTTGGTATTCTTCGTTTTTGACCAGGGCCTGGGGTTCTGCTGGCACTCTTGTTTGTTGTTCCAAGGGGTTGGCCATAACTCGAGAGAACAGATTAAACTGTTGGTCGTCCTCGGCGTCATAGTCGTCTTCTTCTGGGTGGGGTGCGGGTCTTTCTTCCAGGCTTCCTTTCCTACTTTCATCTGGCTCCGTTCCAGATCCTGATCCCTGATCATCAGGGTCTCCTCCTGCTCCTGGAGCCCCTGCTGCTTTTCGTTGTAGAGGTGGCGATGGGTTTCCGCCTCCAGCCCCGGACGCTTCGGGCGTTGGGTCTGACACCTTCCCTTTTCCCTTTACCTGCCCCATCCATGTTTCCACCATGGCTTTGAGCTCTGAGATCTCAAAATCTCGAACCTGTTGGGCCTGCTTTTGGTGTCGTAGCTCTGTCCTCGTCAGATTAAGACTTTTCTTATGGTTTTCAAGCACCCGTTTGCGCACCTTGGTTAATCGGATGATTTCCTGGTCCAACATAAGGTCCCGATGCATTGACTGTGCCTCGGTTCCTTGTACTATCTCGTGGAGCTGAGCTGTGACGGCCTCATGTCTGGCCTGTCTATCATCTGTTTCTCCCAGTCGGTTAGCCACTAGCCCCGCAAAACTTTCTTGGACTTTCTGAGACTCGATGTCCAAGAGTTGGACTTGATCGTTGATTCGAGTGAGCTCACAGCCTACTATCTGGACACCAGATTTTAACTGGTTTTTAACTGTTACCTGGTCCTGGGCCATTATTAGGACGTTGGTTGGTAAGGAGCTGGAAGCAAGATGTTGCTCGTCTATGCTTTCTGTAAGGGTAGAATCGAAGCGGCCTAGAATCCGGTCTAAGTGTTTGATTCCAAAGGTGCATGATGGGGTCGCAGGCAGGTTTGGGTGTTCGGCGACCCGCCCCTGGTCTTGGCTTTCCATATTTTGCAGGAAACCCTGGCCCGACCAGGGATCGAGGTGCCTCGTCAGCTGAGTGTGATCGGGCTAGCTGGGTGACCGTTGTCTCCACACTAGGGGCCGAGGCTCGGGACAGTTCATCACCTCCTTAACTTCTTTCTTCTCCTTCGTCCTGTCGCCACTCCATGCCTTCAGGGGCTTTTGGGTAAGAAGCCATTCTTTCGACATCTTAATGGGAAACTTATGTTTTGTTTCCTCCCCAAACCACCGGTGTCCCAAAGCGCTGACTTGAGCATTGGTAACTGTCTGGGTACTGGGTGTACCAAACGGAATTGGATTTCTCCTACGCGGTGTGAGTGGTGAAGTCTTTGCGGCACTGGTATCGATATAGTGGGGCAATATCCTCGCATGTGACAATGTGTTCTGAGTTTATCCATCAGAAATATCATTCGTGGTAGGGTTCTAGGGTCCCTTCGTCAAGTTCTTGGGTGGAGCTGAGGATTTGATCTATTGCAGTAGTCTTCAATGGTCTTGGTTCGAAAAGGGTATCGGGTTTTGGAGAATGAGTGTCTCTGCCAAACATTCGTCTGGGTAACGATGAGAAGTATGAATATACTGTTAGGTGGTAGCTTCGGCGTGAGGTATTCCGACAGTAGGACCTGAATTGCTTCATATCCGAGAACTCGTTAAGGGGACACAAGTAATGTAGGCTAGATATAATGGTATACTTCGGGATAGATCGTCGAAGTTTGGTAACGACAAGGTAGAAACATTATATATTGATAAGATCTCTTCTCCGTGCTTATTGTGTCTAATAGCAGCGAAGATGCTTCAATATTTATATTCCGGGGCTGAGCAATCGCTGCATACATGCTAATACTATACTAACCAAGTGTCTTGCTCACAATTCTGCGAACATGACCTCAATGTGAAGACTGGTACACCCTGAAAACTCTGGACCTCACCTTTTGCTCCCATGGGCAACTTATCTGTCCGCACTTCTATTATTCCATATGGTGTGGAGACCAGGTCAGGTGTCAGGTCATCTGTTTATCTGTTAACAACGACGATTACGAATTATCTTGCCCACGTGCTCTCTGAGGGTAGTCTAACTCGCTGGCGAGAAGATGGCCAATCTTCTTTGGTTGGTTCCGTTGAGAATTCGCCATGCAACTGCATGTTGTATTCATGGCTTCCGGCATTACATGACGTGTCCTCGCGATCGTACCTATGGGTTTTTTTTTCCCTTGGACTCCATCTTTTACCACCTTGTCCTTTGTGGATACACCCGATCCACTTACAGGGCATAGTTACCTTCTTCATATTCTACCCGTATTTGTAGATATGAGGGGACTAACTTTCGTGCAAAATGTCCCGTCACCTTCGACCAACCCTTCTGACTGTCCGTCTTCAAGTGTCTGTAACCTGATGTGCCATCCACCGATTCACCTGCCTCTACATGCACAACGTGCTCGAGGGTCTCCCCTCAGGTATCATGGGAACAGGATGAGGTCGCAATGCGGGCCGCGACGTATACCTTCTTGTAAGATGCATTCCATTGATAGTGGTCTTTGGTGTCGGGACCCAACTACCTAGGTGGCTAGTGATGACCCGCCATCGGCACGCTGGGGCTGCAGGGGTTTGTTATCTTTTTCTGCTAGGTGGTAGCTTCGGCGTGAGGTATTCCGATGGCTAGGACCTTGATCGTAATTATATCGGAGAACTGGTTAAGAAGACACGAGTAATGTGGGCTAGATATAATATTCACTTCGGTATATATAGTCGAAGTATTGGTAACGATAAAAAAGTGTAGATAACTTATTATATTGATAAGATCTCTTCTCCGTGCTTGTTGTCTAAATAGCAGCGAAGATGCTTCGATATTTATATTCCGCATCTGAGCAATCGCGGTATACATACCAACTCTATACTAACTAAGTACCTTGCCCGCAACTCTGGGAAATTCACCTGAGTGCGAACACTCGTGGACCCTGAAAACTTGCTACCACACCTTTTGCTCCCATGGCCAACTTATCGGTCTGCGCTTCCATTATTCCGGATGGTGTGGAGATCACGTCAGGTGTCAGCTCATCCATTTATCCGTTGACAACAATGACTACGAATTATCTTGCCCTCGTGCTCGTCGAGGGTAGTCTAACGGGCTGGACAGAAGATGGCCAATCTTCTTTGGTTTGTTCCGTCGAGAATTCCATCTGCAACTGCATGTTGTATTCTTGTGTTCCGGCATTACACGACGTGTCCTCGGGATCGTACCTATAGGTTTTTTCCCTTGGACTCTATCTTGTACCAACTTGTCATCTGTGGATGCACCCGATCCACTTACTGGGCATAGTTACCGCCTTCATACCTCAAACGACTTTGTGGATACGAGGGGACTAACTTGCCTGCACAAGGTCCCGTTACATTCGACCCAACCTTTCGACTGTCTGTTTTCAAGCGTCTGCAACCTTATGCACCATCGTCTGAATCACCTGCCTCCATTTGCATAAGGTGCCCGAAGGTGTCCCCTCATATACCCTGCGAACAGGAGCCGGTGGGTCGGACGGCCGCGAGGTATACAGTGTAATAAGATGGGTTGCATTGATAGTGGTCTTTGGTGTTGGGACGCAACTACCCAGGCGGCCAGTGATGACGCGCCGTCCCAATTCCGCGGCAGGAGGGGGGTGTTATCTTTCTCCTTCGAAGTTCATGTGCTTCAAGGTAGGGTACCTTTGCCCTGTAAATCCTGATGAGGAGTCCGTGCGCCTAACACGAGCTCCCCTCTTCGAAGTGTTCGTCCCGAATACTCTATCTCTATTATACAATGAATCTTCCATCACGAGCTCCCCATAGTAGGGGCAAAAACCACCAGCGTTTACTTGTCCACTGATGGAAAACCTTTCTTATGTTACTTGACCTCTCTCAAGCCCGGCATCTCTGTGTTCTCTCTATGAAACCTTTCCCCCTCTTCCTCCGCGTTCTTCATACCTTCGCGTTGTTCCCAAGTATTCTCGTCCTCCGCACAGCCTTTCCATTTTACAAAATACCGAAGCTCTATCATTGGTTTATTCCTTCCTCACACCTTTCACGTATAAGAAATGATCACACTCTTGACGATCCTTTCTACCTCCCATTCTACATCTTCCTCGATGTCTTCAGGGTCTGGTGGGGGTTGTTCGCGATTCGGTCTGTTCGAGGCTCGCTAAGGTTCCAATAGCGAAATCTGAAACACAGGATGAATTTTCCGCCGCAGCGATATTTCTAACTTGTATTTCCTGCTTCCCTTCTTCTCTAACACTTTGAAAGGGCCATAGAGTTTCGTACTCAGCATCTTCGATGGTCGTTTGGTACGTATGTTCTTCGCATTCAACATTACCAAGTCACCGACCTTGATGCTGGGTTGTCCCGTCGCTTTTCGGTCATACTATTTTTTCATCGATTCCCGCGTATTTTCTAGGGTTTGTTTCGCCTGTCGATGTATGTCCTGCCTCCAGTGCGCATACATTGTCGCCCCGGGGTTATGAGCTTCTCTCTCTTTCATCCACTCCGTTTGTGGGCGAAAACCATAGTTGGCGAAGAATGGGGTCACCTTGTGTGCATTTGTTGCCGAGTTGTTATAAGGGTGTTCCGCTAACGGCAATAACTGGTACCAATTGTTCTGATCGTAGTTGCCAAATGTCCGTAAGTAACCTTCCAGCACTTGGTTGGTTCTTTCAGTTTGTCCGTAAGTTTGAGGGTGGTACGCCGTCGACATGCGCCGTTTAACTCCTACCATTTTGAACAATGATTCCCAGAATTCACCGGAAAACTTCGTGTCAATGTCCGATATAATTTCGGTTGGTAACCCCTGCAGTTTCCAAACTTCCAGAAGGAAGGTGTCCGCAACGTCCTTTGCGGTCGCATTATCGTGGAGGCCGATAAAATGAGCCCTCTTGGTGAACCGGTCTACTACTACCATGATCTGGGTCTTACCCTGCCATTCCGGTAGTTGGGTAATAAAGTTCGTCGATATGGAGGACCATGCGGCATAAGGTACTTCTAAGGGTTGAAGTAATCCGGACTTTGCATGCCGTGGGGATTTACTGTGTTGACATTCGTTGCCGGATCGTACATCATCTCTGATCCAATCTGCGAGTCCTTTCCTGTAAAAGTCCCTTCTTACTATCTCAATAGTTTTTTCCTGTCCGAAGTGCCCCGCTACTAATGACTCGTGAAAGCCTTGGGCTATCTCGGTTTGAAGGGCTTCGTTCTCGGGGATGTACAAACCATTTTTTTAATATAGTAACCCGTCCTTTTCTATCGATTCGTCCGGCACCTTTTTTCCGCCTTCTCTTAACGTAATCAGTTCACGGCCTCGGTTCTCCCACTTCTCATCCTCCTTGCCAGCCACTCTAATTTTTCCCCGAAATGAATGGTTCATTGTCCGTGTCAGGGCTGCATTGACTTGAGTGCTTGATAACATTTCTCTTTCCTTCATTAACCGAGGGTGATAGCTGATATCAGCTGCGCTAAAGAATTCGTTTTTTCTGGGGTCTGTGTGAAGGAAACATATTGTTAGGCGCACGGACTCCCCGTAAGGATTTACAGGGCAAAGTTACCCTACCTTGACGCACACCAACTTCGAAGAAAAAAGATAACACCCCCCTCCAGCCCCGGCATTGGGACGGCGCGTCATCACTGGCCGCCTGGGTAGTTGCGTCCCAACACCACAGACCACTATCAACGGAACACGTCTTATAACACCGTATACGTCGCGGCCGTCCGTCCGACCGGATCCCGTTCGCAGGATATATGAGGGAGGACCTCCGGGCACCTTATGCAAGTGGAAGCAGGTGAATCGGACGACGGCGCATAAGGTTACAGACCCTTGAAGACAGACGGTCGGTAAGGTCGGTCGAAGGTAACGGGACGTCTTGCACAAAAGTTAGTCCGCTCGGATCTACAAAGTCGTGTAGAGTATGAAGTAGGTAACTATGCCCAGTAAGTGGATCTTGTGAATCCACAGAGGACAGGTTGGTAAAAGATGGAGTCCGAGGGAAAATTCCTATAGGTACGATCCCGAGAACAAGTCGTGTAATGCCGGAAGACCAGAATATGAGATGCAGTTGCATACAGAATTCTCGACCGAACCAACGAAAGAAGAAGGGCCATCTTCTGTCCAGCGAATTAGAATACCCTTGACGAGCACGAGGGCAAGATAGTTCGTAACCATTGTTGTCAACGGATAAACGGATGAGCTGACACCTGACGTGGTCTCCACACCATCAGGAATAATGAGAGCGCAGACAGATAAGCTGGCCATGGGAGCAAAAGGCGTGCTAGAGAGTTTTCAGGGTCTACGAGTGTTCGCACTCAGGTGAAGTTCGGAAAGTTGCGGGCAAGGTACTTAGTTAGCATAGAGTTAGCATGTATACCGCGATTGCTCAGACGCGGAATATAAATATCGAAGCATCTTCGCTGCTATTAGAAAAAACAAGCACGGAGAAGAGATATTATCAATATAATAAGTTATTCTACACTTTTATATCGTTACCAATACTTCGACGATCCATATCGAAGCAAACCATTATATCTAGCCTACATTACTCGTGTCTTCTTAACGAGTTCTCCGATATAATCACGATTCAGGTCCTAGCTGTCGGAATACATCACGCCGAAGCTACCACCTAACACATATTTTGACTTCTTCTTCTTTAGCCGTGATGGATCGCTTAGGGTTCATGTCACTTGATCGCACCCCATTTTTTCTCGCTCCGCAAATCCCAGATCGTCTACTTCCCTGCCGTTGGCATTGGCAACTTTCTCCACTATGAGTTACGCTATTCGATCTCCTCCCTTAAATTCGCAGTCCACTTCGCCATGATTGCGAAGTATGACCTTGAATTCTCCGGTATAATCCGCATCTATTACACCACTGCCCACTGCTATTCCCATCTTGCTAGCCATACCACTTCTTGCGGCTAGCCTTCGGTAGGTTCCTTCCGGCAATCCTCTCGCAATACCCGTTTCCACCATTGTCTGTCCTTTTGCTGCTACCAGGCCTCCTGTCACGGCGTAGATGTCATGACCGGCCGCAAACCGTGATCCTTTCGTCGGCATTATAGCTTTATCCGAAAGTTTAATTATCCTGAGACTTGTAGGTTCGCGCTTTTTCTGGGACGAGTGCTGTCTCTGCGTTGAGTTTTTGATGAATCACCGAAATGAGAAAATGTCACGATTTCAAAATCGCCTGTTCACTGTGACGAGCTCCCTCCTCCGGACCGTACTCCGGCCGTCTACTTAATTCGTGGGATTTCCCGCCCCTATTTCCCGGTCGGTAGACTATTTTGTAGGTGTAATTCGTCAACTCCTGTGCCCATCGAATTTGTCGCTGGTTCCAGACTTTTTTGGTCAAAAAGGATTGTAAATTTTGGTGGTCCGTATAAACCGTTACGGGTTCTTCTTCCCCCTAGAGGTATCGTTTCCATTCTTTGAATGTCTTTATTATTGCGAGAAGTTCCTTGTCATGTATCTCGTAATTTCTTTCAGCGCTGTTCAATTTTCGAGAATGGAAAGTCACTGGGTGAAGACATATGCCTTGGTATTGAGACAGGACGCATCCGAGCGCGAAGTCGCTAGGGTCTGTCTCTACTACCGTCTTTCTTCCTGGGTAAAAATGCAATAAAATTGGTGCCGTGGTAAACCTCTTTTTTAACTACTCAAACGCCTCCTCCTGCTCTCTTCCCCAGTGAAAGTCCTTTGGGTTTCCCTTCAATGTCTCGGTTATTGGCTTGCAAACCTTTGAGAAATCTTTCATGAATCATCGATAAAAATTTGGGAATCCAATGAAAAATTGGACTTCTTTAAGCCATCTCGGGTGTGCCCAATTTTGGACGCTTTTCACTTTTCTATTACTCATGGTGACTACGCTTGTCTTGAAAATGGATCCTAAGAATTCGACCTCATCTTGGTGGAACACAGACCTTTTCAACGAGACCGCCAAGTCGCGCTGTTCGAGTCGATCAAGGACCTTTTGGACAAGTTTGATATGGTCGTCCATATTCTGAGAGGATATTAGGATATCGTCTAGGTAGACGACTACTCCGTGGTCCAAAAATTCACTTAGGATTTTGTTCCCCATTGTCTGAAACGTTGCAGGCGCGTTAACGAGCCCGAAGGGCATGACCTTATATTGATACTGTCCGTATCGTGTACGAAAGGCCGTTTTGTGTTCGTCGCCTTTCCTCATTCGAATAAGATGATATCCATCTTTTAGGTCGAGTTTTGTAAACACCTTTGCTCCAGCAACGCGGTCTCGTAGTTCATCCATGAGGGGTAGGGGGTACTTCATCAGCAAAAAAAACGTTTACTCCAGACGGATAGGGCCCGCGTCCGGACGGCGGGCGTCGGCTCCATTCGTTCCGTACGTCCCAAACGTCCGCCTTTGCGTCCTGTGCGTCCTGAATGTCCTGAACGTCCGGGCGGCCTAGGATTGCACCTCCAACGCCTTGTGCCTCCCAACACCCTTGTTCCCGTCCTCACCACCCGGCGCACTTGTCACGGCCTGATTCCGTCCGAACATCCACCTTCAGTCTCTTCTCGCCCGGGGGTCTCTCGAGTAGACCTCCCAGATTCTGGGAGCCCGACGGCCTAGATTCGTCCGGGGACGGCCCATAATGCTTGCAACACCCTACCGACACTCTACGCGGACTCCTCCCCTCGTCTGCACCCTGCCGGCGCCCTTCGCGGACTCTTACCCTCGTCCGCACGCTGCCGGTGCCCTTCGCGGACTCTTACCCTCGTCCGCACCCTGCCGGTGCCCTTCGCGGACTCTTACCATCGTCCGCACCCTACCGGTCCCACTACGCAGCCGCCTACCTTCGTCCGCTTTCACCCTCTCGATTTCTAGCATAGCCTGTATATAATTTTATATATTTCATTAATGGTAGTCTGCTACACCCTCGTGGCCGAGTTGAATCCG
>Ga0307509_10000526_pt1 | contig 65505 bp, 75 predicted proteins | sample 10_EM_MG_FD_202245 | JGI IMG/M metagenome (GOLD analysis project Ga0307509, IMG submission 202245) | Populus trichocarpa ectomycorrhiza microbial communities from riparian zone in the Pacific Northwest, United States - 10_EM | ecosystem: Host-associated > Plants > Roots > Unclassified | place...
GGCGGGGGTTGGCGCAATTCTCCTATTCCTTTTACGTTGAGAATTAGGCTTTATTAGGGGGGTATCCTCTCGGTATGGAGATTAGAACCCTGTACGGAGATAGCGAATTTGTCGAGATAATACGGTAGAGTACCGTATTTACTCGAATATAAGAGAATGGCGCTAGGATGTGATCTTTCCCCACCAAGACCACACTAAGGCTATAAGAAGGCTAAGGCTATTCCGTTTTTCCACCGGACAACCCCACCTCAAGTCTAGCGTAATTCTCTTGTATTCGAGTAAATACGGTACTAGTACCGCATGGCAGTCGTGGGGGTTGAGCGAAACTGTTGGCAACAACCATGCGCTCGGGCTGCCGAATTTGTACTCGAGTACGGTAGGCCGTTACCACCGTATGTACTTGTACTCGAGTACGCTGTGCATCCAACTAAATTTATGGCGATCCTGACCAACTGAGCCCCGCATCCAAATGCCAGCCCCTCCCACCATAACATTCTTTGCCCGATTACTGTCACGTCCCTTCCGTCGCCCAAAGCCATTCGTTCCCCTTTCCACACATCTGAATTTTAGACTTTTTTCCGCAAACACAGAAGATATGGGGACTGTCGACACCACCTCTCGGCTTGCAAAGTTGAGAGAACTTATGAAAAGAGAGAGGGTTGATGTTTACGGTACGTTTGTGATTTCTGAGGAGTTCATCCCCAGAGTGAGAGGCACTTATAGGCTAACCGGTCATTGTCTCGTATAGTTGTCCCTAGCGAAGATGCACATAGTAGCGAGTATATTTGTGCTGCAGATGCTCGGAGAGGTGTTTTCTTTGTTCCATTCCGAGATCCGATCACGTCTGTCTAACTTACGAGTGGGATAGCTTTTATCTCTGGATTTACCGGATCGGCTGGATGCGCAATTGTCACGCAGGAAAAGGCAGCACTATCTACTGATGGCCGCTACTTTAACCAAGCGGCCCGTCAGTTGGATACCAACTGGGAGCTCCTCAAGCAGGGCCTCCCGGATGTTCCCACCTGGCAGGAGTGGTGGGTAGTATGCAATACTCAAACAGCTATTTGATCTGCTGCTGATTGGAGGGGGAATAAAATAGGGTTGCACAGCAAGCAGAAGGAGGAAAAAATGTTGGTGTCGATGCCACGGTTATAACTGCTCGTATATAGCCCCGTTTTTCTATGCTTAGACTCTGATTGACCCTGATGCACGCGGGTTGTGTATACTAACATAGTGAAAAGAACAAGCAAAGGGTCTTGAAACGAGGATAAAGAAAAAAGGAGGCACTGGCTTGCTTGGGATATCGGTTAATCTTATCGATGAGGTCTGGGGTGCTGATAGACCAAATAGGCCGAACAATCCAGTGATGGTGCTCGATGAAAAATATTCCGGAAAGGAGTTTTCTCTCAAGATTGACGCTGTTCGAAAGGAGTTGGAAAATAAGAAGAGCCCCGGATTTGTAGTAAGCATGCTTGATGAAATTGCATGGTTATTTAATCTTCGAGGAACTGAGTGAGTCTCCAGGGGTTTCGGCCTTTATTCTGCCTGGCTTATTCACCCGTTTTTTTGTGCTTGAAATTTAGAGTTGTCTTTTATTAACAAAAAACCTCTGTCTAAAGCATTCCTTACAATCCCGTTTTCTTCTCTTACGCTTTCATTTCCCCCGAATCAACAACTCTTTACATCGACTCTTCGAAGCTAGATGAAAAAGTCATTGCCCACCTGGGTTCTGCTGTTAAAATCCGTCCTTACCATGCGATCTTCGACGAGATTGTTTTGCTAGCGCAGGAGTTCAAGGCAGGGCAGCCTGAAATAGACCCTGGGACTAGCGAAGATGGTGGAAAGTGGCTGGTATCAAACAAGACTTCTTGGGCTTTATCAAAGGCACTTGGCGGTGAAGATAGTATTGAAGTGATCAGATCTCCTGTCGAGGAAGAGAAAGCAGTCAAGAATGACACCGAAAAGGAGGGAATGAAGAGATGTCATATCCGTGATGGTGCCGCCTTGACAGAGTACTTCGCGTGGTTGGAAGATGAACTTTTAAAAGGAACTGAGATTGACGAAGTGCAAGCCGCCAACAAGTTAGAGCGGATCAGATCCAGAGGGGAAAACTTCATGGGGCTATCCTTTGATACTATTTCTTCTACAGGGCCTAACGCAGCTATTATCCATTACAAACCCCAAGCAGGAGATTGCTCAGTAATCGATCCTAAAGCAATCTACCTGTGCGATTCAGGTGCCCAGTATCTTGATGGTACCACTGACACCACTCGCACTCTTCATTTTGGTGAGCCTACGGATATGGAGAGAAAGTCCTACACTCTTGTCTTGAGAGGTATGATTGCTTTAGACAGAGCCATCTTTCCGAAGGGCACAAGTGGATTTGCTCTCGATATTCTGGCGCGCCAATTCTTGTGGAGCGAAGGTCTCGATTATCGTCACGGTACAGGCCATGGCGTTGGGTCATTTTTGGTGATTTGTCCTCTACTGGTAATATGGCACCATTTCCTGACGTGAAATAGAATGTCCACGAGGGGCCCTTCGGAATAGGCACGAGAATTCAGTATTCGGAGGTTGCCCTTAGCCCAGGGATGTTTGTATCTAATGGTTTGTTAATCTTTCTCCCGTCAAATTTTGACCCTGTAAATTAACATAACTCCAGAGCCTGGGTATTACGAGGATGGATCCTTCGGGATCCGTATTGAGAGTAAGTTCGGTGTTTCGTATGGAACTCGTTTTTACTGACAAAGTCATAGATATAATCATGGTAAAAGAAGTCAAAACCAACCACAACTTTGGTGATAGGCCGTAAGTCTCAAGTTTTAAGAATGGAAGTGTGTGTGTGAAATGCTAATCTCACTCAGATACTTTGGCTTCGAGCGTGTTACTATGGTTAGTTGCTCAGCCCTATTATGGTACATGCGTGCTCGCTAATAACAATGAAGGTGCCTATGTGCAGAAAGCTTATCGATGTTGGCCTTCTGACGCCCGCTGAGACTGAATGGCTAAATTCTTACCACGCAGAGGTTTTCGAAAAAACACACGGGTTTTTCGAGGAAGGTAGTTTGGCTTTAAAATGGCTGAAGCGTGAGACTACGCCAATTTGAGCATGGAGTCCATCTCATTTCTTTTCGTTGCAACTACTCAACTAACTTCACACACCTTCCTGTGAAGTTGGATCGCTTTAACAATAAATTTCTCGGAGATCCTTGCTTGAATAGTGCGTAACAGAGAAGGCTTTGCAGCGGGCTCTTAGCTCTCCAATATCGCAAGATGAAAGCCAGAATATCATACCAAAACTCCTTGTTGGGTTTTCCATTGGTTTTAATAGTCTACCGGTGAGTAGGCGGTGATATCTGGGGGGTGCCGGTATGTGGAAGCCCACTGTAGGACCCGGAATCTGGGCTTAGATCTAGTTTGTTGTGTGAGGCATAGCTTTATTTTTCCAACACTCATAAAAAATATGCATAATGGGACTCTGCACTTGTGTGCTTTTAAACTCCGCTGAAAGTGACCAATGGGAAGAGAAATCGCTATATTTGTAAAATGGGGTTGAATACAAGTACTGTTCGGATTGCTCTAATTTCCCGCCCTAGGTGCGATCCACTCTAAAGGGATCCGAGTAGAGTTAACCGGCTCGCAACAGAGATGCAACAAACCTTTGTTGACCACTTGCGTGAATACTTCTGGCGAGTGATAAATTATGATGCCAATCAGGTTCTTGGGGTTTCTATAGTAAGGTAAAAATGTTGAAATAGAATTTCCAGTATCAAACTGGTTATTAGCCCTTGCGCGGCGAAGCAGGAAATACTGGACGGCTTCAATAACTCGTGGAATCCTTCCTCTGAATAAGGGCTTCTGTCACGATTCTGCTAGTGGTAGGGGTGGGACATGACACCCTATTTGTCGGTACAGAACTTAGAGGGCCTCACCAAAAGCTTTGTTCTGTATCACTTGGCATTAGGGCCTTTGATTCTGTATTATCTTTCAGGGAATGATAGGGCTTGGGTTTTCACCGTCATCATCTCTCTTGTGACTACTGGAGTTGGTGTTATCTTTATCCCCCGAGCTCTTTCATCTTATTTCCCTTCCTCACTTATGCTCTTTGACAACGGACAAATTTAAGGATATCATATTTGCTTGACTCTTAAAATTTATCTTCAAACTCTCTGGCCCTCTTTCCTGGTTTTATCTGTATTATGATATTTAAATTTCTTTCAGCCACAACAACCTAAGTTTGGCCAATATCTACGCCACACTAACAGGACTAGCAGTACTCTTCCAAAGCGTATTTTATAGTCTATACCCATCCGGACGCCAACACCGCCCAAGATGCCCAAGGCTTTCGGCGGCAGCGGAAACGCGACACTCAACGCCCAAGGAAGCACCCCTGGGCGCACCAACGGCAGAGAAAATTACAACCCGAGATTCAACACCTCACACCTTCCACAGGGAAACCGACTTCAAAACCGACATCACCAGTGGAACAACCCCCAGCAGGGCCACTCGAGCCAGCAAAACGATAGCTTTCCGGCCAGAAACTCGGGATTCTCAAACTACGCAGGAAAGCCACCAGGGCGGCAAAACCAGCAAATTAGGCAACCCAACGCAAGATTTGTCAATCCCCTTCTCCACAGGAACGTCTCTCCGAACAGGAATGCTCAGGAAGGGGTAGGGTTGAGTTCTCACACTACCAGTCGGATGGAGCCCAATGGTCATCCTGGGACTGCCCGCAGGGGGAGAGGTGATAATTCAAGAGGCCGTGGCAAAGGCGCGTTCGGGGCCACATCTGGTGGGCCATCGTTCGGTGGAAATCCTTTTGGTGGTGGCCCGTCTAGCAAACCTGGTTCTGGTAGAGGGGGCCGGGGTGGTCGGGGAGGAGTTAGGGGTGGTAGGGGAGGCTACCGACACGGTAGTCCAGCTCCCTCTGGCGGGGGGGAATCTGATGTTTCTGGGGACGAAAGCGCTGTGACCCGGTTCACTGATAGCGCAGGATCTAGCAATGGGGAAAATCCTCGGGACAAGAATGCGGCTAAAAGTGTTAGGGCCGAGAGATTTTCTGACAAGGCTCCCACTATGGCGCTCTTCGAAAAAGTATGTTGGTATCGGGTTCAATCCGCGAGCGAAACTAATGTTGACCCCGATACAGATGAAAAAAGATCGTGTTAGAGAGAGACGAGATGCGATCGCCAGTGGGACTATCGACGACCCGGATGTCCCGAAGAGGCTTGAGGATGCACTTGATTTTGTTGGGACTTGTATGGACATGTGTCCAGAATTTGAACGGGTCGAGAGAAGCGTCCAACATAGTGTTGACCCATTGGAGTTGGTAGGAGCATCTCATTCTCAGTTAAAAGCATAATATTAATTATCTATAGGATCCCCGGACCGGTGAGATTGACAGGAACTATGCTGTCAAGCGGTTTCATCGACCTGCAGCTGGAAATGACGCTCAACTTCCTTCTGATGTCCGGCCACCTGAGGTATTGGTTTCGACACTGGCCTATCTCGTTTACAACCTCTGCGGTGGAGACATTCCATTATCTAAAACGCATCCTTTCGTACGTGATCGTACTCGGGCGATTCGGCAAGATTTCACCTTGCAGAATTACCGGAAAGCGGAAACTGTCGAGTGCCATGAAATAATCGCCCGGTTTCATATACTTTCTCTCCACAAACTCTCTAAGGATACCCCCGATCATTTCGTGGCGCAACAGGAAATCGAACAGCTTCAGAAAACATTGACAACACTGATGGAATTGTACGAAGATGCACGGCTGGATGGCTATAATTACGATAATGAAGCAGAGTTCAGGTCTTATCAAATTATTGCGCATATCCGTGATCCAGACCTCCAGCGTCAGGCGCAGAGGTGGCCGTCGCACATCTTCAGCTCGGTCCCGGTACAAATGGCTCTCAAGTTCTTTGCTCTTATCCAGGCGAATAATCGGAAACAAACCAATCTCGGGACTAAGAACACCGAATCATGCTTCAATAATTTTGGGACATTCTTTAGATTAGTCAAGAGCAAGAGAGTGCCATATCTGATGGCATGTTTACTTGAAACACATTTTAGTGAGGTTCGAAAATATGCATTGAAGGCAGTGCGAGGCGTATATAGAAGAGATTCCAAGCAGATTTTGTTGAAATTTATTCAAGAAACGCTGGCATACGAGGATGAGGCCTCCCTAGTGGCAGATTGCGACAATTACGGATTGTCCTATGCAATGACCGACCCGGATCCCGGACAAGAGCCAGAGAGCTATCTGGTAATACACAGAGGAAAGGGGCTTTGGACAGGTAATGCTTCATCATGATCTCCGGGTTTACGAAAGACAATAGCTGAACGCGGTCCAGATAATCTGCCAACCAAGCAATCTTTTCATGAATTCGTTGAAGCCAAGCTCATGGGGCGGTCAATTTCCGATGTTCTATGGGAACCCAAAGGGGGGGCGATGTCGAACGAGACCAAGGCACAATTATTGCTCAACCACGTGGCCCATCGGCATACATCGGATCCCAGAGCTCTTGCCCCACAAGCATCTCCATTTGCTCCTACCTCTCAGAATGGGGTTGGCTCTCAAACACTCCCAAATCTTCCGAACTTCAGCAGAAATCCAGGCTTCGGTCCCCCGGCACCTTCTGCAGCTGCCCCAATATCGAAGCCTTTACAACCTGACAGCATACAGACCTTTGGCAATCACGGATCTGTCACGGATTTGGCACATGCCCAAGGTTTCTCCAGCTCTCAACCCGCAACAGCCGTGAACACCGTATTCGGTGGTGTTAAGAGCAATTCCTCTGTCTTTAGCAATGTACCGCAGCAGCTCCCCACTGCTGGGTCTTTAACCGCTGGAGCTGGCCTATTTGCCGCCAGTTCAGCGGGTCTAGCTTGGGGGAATCCATTTGGGCACCCAACCACCGGCCCTCTGAAGTTTGCCACGGGGAAATCGTCTGCACCGGCGTCCACAACTTCACCAACGGGATTTGGTTCTGTTAATAACGAGCTGGCAGCACTAAACTCGCAGTTTCCACCTCAGCCGGGGTGTGCGCCGCTGGGTGATCCACCCGCGCCCGCTCAACTGCCGTTCGGGCCTGTCGCTATTTCTTCGAGCTCACCACCTGCCCCTTCTGCCACTGCCTCAGTGTTTCGACCTATCGCAGACCATAAACAGTCCCTATTCCCACCTGTGGCTCCTCAGATATCACCCCAGTTATCTGCCATCGGCAACTCTCTGGGCCCTCGGCCTTCGGGGTCGGCTTCGCACCTGAGCCTCTTCCAAAAACCTGAGACGCCACCACTGTTCGATTCGAGTTCAGCGCCAGCCTCAGCTAATGGGGGCTCGGTCTTTGATAGCCTGCAAAACTCGTCTCGATCGTCTCCAGCTTCCTTCGTCTTCCCTGCGTATGTTCCAGAGGAGACGGGAGATGACGATGAACTTGCCGACAATGTGGCTACCCAGCCTTACACAGGCACGCCCTCCATCAGCGTATTGAATAGTTATTCACCTGCTACCTCCATGTTATCTCAGACCCAGCCGTTTCCGGCAGGTGATATTGGTCAAGGGTCGTTATTTGCCAGCAGCTCGTCCGGTTTCAAGCAAAATAATGCTGTTCCTTCTACTTCTAGCCCAGCCCAACCATTCAGGGCAACCGCACCGGAGCTCCCGCGTCACATCCTAACAAACAAAAAACTATTCCATTCTCCTGCGAGGATAACAGAGTTAGCAAATTCGCTCTTTGATCAGCTCCTAGAAAAGAAAACCAAGGAGGTTGTTCAAGATGTTATGGAGGACAACAAAGCGGCACTAGCTGAGTCTATCGCTGGTTATTTCCTTGATATACAAGCGTCGAAAATTGCCGCAAATGTGGTCCAAGAAGCGATAGCCGGGAATTTCCAAGAAACACGATTAAAGGAAAAAGTGTTTGCTCCATGGAAGCGTATGTCGCGGAAGCTGTGGTTCAAGCGCCTGAGGCAAGAGAGGTTAAAGAACCCTCCCCCACCGATTTCACCACAATGGCACCCGGTTCAATTCCCTGACAATGGCACCCCATCTTCGGAGGTTATTCTCCAACGCCATCAGATATTCTTTCTTCACTTCGCTGACCTGTGCCTTAGGTGCTCAAATATGTTAATCTGATGTTTAAAGCACCACCCCTCGCGGATCTATTTCATCCTAAAGTTGAGTATGCGTTCTGGGCCACTTCACGAAAGGAAGCACGTCCGACCTGGCGGCTTCTCATCGTAAACACCAATTCCGAAGACACTGGAAACTTCTGGTGGAAAAATAAATTTCTGGGTCAAGGGATGCCACGGAAGGCGATATCTGATAAGGCGACCTTTGAAGCCCAATTCAAACTCGAGCGAGGTGAAATGGGCCAAGTGAGAGAGGTCGGGGGCTTTATATTTGGCTGTTCCGCGTCATATAATGTCTCGAACGAAGAGAGATTCAAAAGCGATAGGAGGAACCTCCATGATGCGATCGAATTTATCTTGGGGAACACCTCGTTCCAGAAGCTTGCAATTGCGATTGTCTGCTATCGATCTCCTTTAGATACGGCCGATGCGGGCCCCTTTGGTGAGTTTGATAGAACGTCCGGAGAAGGACGAGAGAGACGCCTTGCGGCCGTATGCCTCCCCTCCAATGTCATCTTTACGAATGAAGGAAATACTGAATTATATAGATACGAGAAGCTCTGGGCTTGAGTGAATTTGGTTCCCGGGTTATTGGACAAGAGATTATATTGGTGGAGACTTTCGATGATATGGACTTTACACCGGCGATGAAGAGGCTCTCCGGGTTGGTAATGGAGTCGGTCAATCCAGCGGTAGCAGAAGCTTTGGCACCGAGGAAGACTTTAAAACGGAAGCGTATCCCCCATCCACCAATGTTCGCCAACCTCGTTGTTCCGCCCCCGCTCAATCAAACCCCGAAAAACAAGGATGATGGGTTAACTCGCCCTAAGAGAAGGAAGTCAACACCACCCGATCGGCACATTATCACTGGGAGTAAGCAGACGAGCTATATAGACTATCAGACCCAAAAGTTGGACTGGGGGAAGTCTACCGGAGGAGTTCTATCAAATGGCGTCAGAAACCCTGTGGGGGAAGAAATATTAGTTACGACACGTGCTCCAATTCAGCCCGCCACAGAATCGAAGAAATCTTCGTCCATAGCATCTCTCAGTGCGGAAATCGAAGATGTCATGAATATTACGAGGGAGCTCGACCGAAGTTTCGACGTTATTGCGGAGGATTTCAGGGAACTGACGCACGAGTGGATGCACGTAGGAAGCCGTTAGGTCTGCATTTGATGCTTTAAAGATGGTGGATTTCTCATGTTTCTCCTCTCTTGTTGGCATTGGGTCAGTTTTTGATTTTTTCTCACGTTCTGGTTGGGCCGGTTTATGGTATTGCGATAATTTCCCGTTTCTCGGATTGTAGGTAACACTGGCAGCACTCGAAAAAGACCTATGGGATGGTGGGGGGGGAAGGGGGCGCTTCCTTTGTATTATATGTATCTCTTTGGCGAAAAGGGCTTGGGGTGTGGTTCGAGCGGTAAACTTGTTTCGTTGCTTCATGTTCTCTTTTATAGAGCCTTTTCCCTTCTATTTTTCCTGTACAAAATACCCATAAGCACGGAGGTGTAAGACGCCGAACATAAGAGCTGTTTGACTTGTTATACTTTACGCCCAAGAGGTATTTATTTACTATGATGTGGCCTTATTCTGAGGGCACAGCTGTTTGTTTTCACACGATTATGCTCCGCATTCCAGTGTGCAAATGTGGCGCTGCCACCGACGGTTGTTTGTGTAGGTTTGGTTAAGGTAGTATCGGCGGTATATCAGTGGGATCGGGCTGTTGGGTTTTACTAGCAAATGCAGCTTTGTACTCGAGTACTGTAATATACCGGTATGAGTAGAGAGAGGTCCATAAGTAGAGATCCATAGAGTAGTCCTGATTTCTCATATCCGTGTTGTTTTTCTTCAAATTTTTATAGACACTAGACACACCCGAGTATGATACTTGTAGTAGTTTAGGTGGTTTTTCGAGGTTGTATCATACTTTGCACATACTCGCCAAGCCGCAATATTTTGTATAGTGCGGGAAAACCAAAAACTGCACCCGCTCCTGTGCCGATCCAGTGGCCAAGACAGCCAGCAATTGTTCATGACGGCCCTGTAGTGGTGTGCGCAACAACAGTTTTTACCCATAAGGAGTCCTGAGACACCATTGAGATGTTGCATAGTTTAATGTCTACCAGCGAAAAAATGGCTTTTTCAATTGTCAAAATCATCTTTATTCAGGGACTTGCTGATATTTAAAAACCACTACACTATTCTCGCAAGCTCTTTCATGTAGTGGTTTTTTTGTCTTTATCAAGCATATGATGGGGCTGATTTTGAAGAACGCAGACATGCAAATCCCGGCTCAGGTTTTGGTTTTCCGGCACCATATGTATTGCTAATAAGCAAAATGGATTACCAATGATTGTTGATTTCGGGCACAGGCCACCACCGCAGGACAGTACTCGAGCAGAGAGTTTGCGCATGAGGACCTAGGTGACCGTTAGCAGAAAGTGCCATAGACCTAAGTTTAAAAACGAGTTTGCGCAACAGGTGTTATCATAGGTATATATCATAGCTTAGTGGCAGGGTGTGGAATGAGTAGACTGCCGGTAAATTTAATATCGCATCGCCCTCAAATTATTTCCCTATCATACTCAAGTTCAATTTTCAGGTTATACCATTCACGTATCATAGGAGGCAACAAATTTAAGGGTAACATGATAGTGCTATCCGCTGACGAAGGAATATCTCCTTAGGGCCTGTCGCGGTATTGGGAAATATCTAAATGGTTAGAGTGTATGATGTTGTTGTTGATTTATTGTTCTGTAATCGTTGAATTTCTTCGTGTGTGAAAAGCCCCAGTTTACACTGCTCACATGCCTCTCCACACACTTAGGTGCCCAAGAATTTTAGATTAACTAAAGATGACCTATTTTTTCCAATATCATATGATACCTATGATACCGGTAGGTCTCCATGCGCAAACACTTTCGAGGAGTGGGGGATGGAGGTCAGGGTTCGGGGTCGGGTCGCACAGCGTTGGTAAGGATGCGTGACATTAGCGGGGGATCAGTTTGTCTTCACTATTTGCAGTATGTGATAAGTTACTGTAAGCCATGAACTAGCTAGGAATAGTTCTAAGTTACTAGGTAAACTCTGCCCCAGACTTGCTAGCGTTCCGTCCCACACCCACACCCACACCCTCCTCCCTCCTCCCTCCTCCCTCCTCCCTCCTCCCTCCTCCCTCCTCCCTCCTCCCTCCTCCCTCCTCCCTCCTCCCTCCTCCTCCCCACCCCCCTCATTCAATTGTATCATACTTTCTCCCGAACACCTTCTGCTTCTTTCTACCTGGACCTAGTATTTTTGACCTTTCATCCGGGGAGGGAGTGAGGTCTGAGTGAACACTCTGAAATCCTTTTAAGTTAGCAAACAGGATCTTCCCTTCGTCTCTGCCTCCCTCTCACTTCGTCTTTCCATCTACGACTTTCTCTCATATACGCACACCACGCTACTTGCCCTCGGGGACCCGCTCGAATGCACCTATCTTCCCTCTTGAATCTATAAGCTCCCCGGGACCCAACATTTCCAACTGAAAAACATCTCAGTCTCTTCCATAGGCCTTGGATAACCATAATGTCAATGTCCACCACTAAATTAAATGCGGAGAGCCATCTCCTCCTCGTGCGCACTACCCCTGAAATCATAAGTTATAATAAACTCTAGCATCTTGAGCTGACAGACTTTAGGACCAACCCCTCCTCCGTCTGCCACACGAACTCCTCCGTAAAACGTTCAAAACCTCACAAAAACACTTCGAACGAGACCAAAACATCATTATGACTGGTGTCAAAGAAGCCGCAACGAAAGCCATGGCGGACGGGGATCCTAAAGACTCCATAGCTTCGCTAGATAGTATGATAAATCGAATGCAGGGGCTTAAACGAAAATTAGAAAGTCTACATGAGGACGAGAAGGTCCTACAAGAGCACTCCAGGAAGAGGATTAGCCACCTACAGGATCTTTACAATATTCCTAGTCTTGTGGATGAGGGGTATGACCGGTGGAGTAGGACTAGGCTTGATAGACTGTTGGTGGACTTCTTGTTGAGAGCGGGGTATGGCGAGAGCGCTAAGAAGTTGGCTCAGGAGAAACAGATTGAGGTTTGCCCGGCGGTACACTCGTGGGGATGAGTGAGAAGCTGATGGGGGTAAATTTCTAGGATTTGGTAGACGTTGATGTTTTCATTCAATGCGCCAGGGTCGAAGCGAGCCTTCGGAAGGGGAGTACGGTGGAATGCCTGGCTTGGTGTCAGGAAAATAAGAACTCCCTACGAAAAATGAAGGTACGTATGGGTTCGTGGAGGCATTCTGCTGACATGGCTGATCCTTTGGATAGAGTACTCTTGAGTTTGAGTTGCGCCTACAGCAGTTCATCGAACTTGTGCGGGCAGGCCAACCAAAGGAGGCCACTACCTACTCGAAAAAGTTTCTTGTTCCCCATTCAGAGAATCATCTCAAGGATATCGAGAAGGCGGCTGCGCTGCTCGCTTTCCGGCCTGATACTACATGGCAGCCGTACAAAGTGAGTGACATGACCCCATTTTGGGGTTCAGTCAGAGAACTAACCCAACTTAGGCCATGTACTCAGCAGATCGTTGGGAATTTCTCGCCAACACATTCGTCAATACCCACCATAACTTACACGGCCTTCCCTCCCGACCTCTTCTTCACATAGCTTTGTCGGCGGGATTATCGGCACTTAAGACACCATCTTGCCATTCTTCCGTGGCTTCATCTTCGAGCAACACTGCCAGCTCTACAACTTCTTTGTGTCCCATATGCTCTACAGAACTAAACGACCTAGCCAGACATGTACCATATGCCCACCACGTCAGGAGCTCTGTGGAACCTGATCCGGTGGTGCTACTCAACGGTAGGATTTACGGTCGGGAGAGATTGGAGGAATTGGCATCGAAGCTTGGGTTGCCAGAGGAAAAGATCAGAGACCCCACCACAGGAGAAGAGTGGGATCGCAGTACCGTCAGGAAGGTATTCATAATGTGATGAAACGGTGGAACTTTTTCTCACTCTTGGAATTGCTTTTTTTCGCGCTTTATTTTCGCGCTGGGGTCGGTTTTTAATTTGTATACTATGGAAATTAAGTTTAATCTCCGCTGCGGAGGGCATAAACGGCGTACCCGGGGCTGGGCTTTTACTTTGCTATTCATTCGACTATTCTCTGAATGTCATGTTTTTTCTTTCCCTCTTTCTTCATTAATTAGGTAGAGTTAAAGTCACGAAAACCCTTCTCAATCGGTTCAATCGATCGCACAAATCAATCTTCGCCAGAGCTATCGTCCCTTTTTTCCCTCTTTCCCTGCCTACCACCACCAGTATTACACTCCCAATCACCCACCTCAAAAACAAAAGTCCTCGCATTCCTCTCCTCCCCCTTCCACCCTCCACCACTAATATTCCCAAGCGTCCTGGCATGCGCGTAACCCGGATAATCCTCGGGTGCAAACTTAAAACTCGTTCGAGTCTGCAGTCCAGCAGCCTTTGCCAGTCCTTTGATATCCCAGAGATCGTACTGCTTGCCTTCGAATAGTGTGACGACAATTACGCCACGGGGAGACAGGAGGGGTTTTATCGATGTGAAGAATGATTGGAGGAGTTCTGGTGGTATGGTTAATTGGATAATGAGTGTCGTGGGAGGGGAAGGTAAAAGGATAGAGTACGCTGATTACCACACACCTGACGATCCAGGTGCGTACTTTTTCCGCCAATGTGCGGGAACATGAAGGTCACTACGTCGAATCCTACTACTCCTCTCCCTCCCCGTTGCTTCCTCCTCTCTCTCTCACCATCTTGTTCTTCTTCTCCTCCCCCCTCCTCCCCCCCCTCCTCCACCGGCCCAGGCACGACCTCCCCCCGCCGCTTCCTCACAGCTTTAACCCTTCCTACCGCCCTGGCATCAACACTATGCACCACCACCCCCCCACCGCCAGCCATCCCCCGCACCACAGCGACATTCCCAGCCGCCTGCGGGTACTTTTCCAATAACTCCGCTTCAGTATCCAAGCTCGTCGCTGTCAAGTGTCGCACGCGGTGGTGACGCACTAGCGAGGCGGCGAAGGAGAAGTCCCCTTCGCCCAGGAGGAGGATTCTGGAGCTGGGGTGGAAGAGGGTGGTTTTTTTTTGCGGCGGTGGGGGTTGTTTGGCGGTCGGTTTGGGTTTGGATTTGGAGACGGGGTTGGGTTTTTGGTGCCGATGGTGGGGTTGCGGAGCTGCCTTTTGCCTTTTGTGCGGATGCGGGTGCCTCGAGGAGGAAGATGGGAGTGTAGAGGTGTGTTTTCGCTTTTTGGACATTGCTTGGTTGGTGGAGTGGGGTTGGATTGAGTTTAGTTGAGTGTTAATAGCTTGGGCTAGGTGCGGTTGAGGATGGAGATGGTGATCGGGAGCAGCTGGCAGGAGGTGGGGGATCAATCAATGCACTGTACTCGAGTACAGCACTGTGCAAGTACAAGTACAAGCTTGGCAGCACCAAGAGGAAACTGATTTCCCACTAAGTTTCCCACACAATATGTAAAACCCTCATTCTCAACAGGCGCCAACTTATGATACTCGAGTACTTACCAGCCACCAAGTCAGAAAAATACAGTATGATAGCACAATTCGACACGGAGATCCACAGGTTACGGAAACCGTACCATTCTATAATAAGAATTCTGAGTGCCAGAGTTCGGGGGAGGAGCGCAAAAACTTTGCCAATACAGCTACCGTATCATACTCGTGCATCTTCATTCACTCACATACCGGCATTACTAGTGTTTAGTAGAACTTTTTTTTTTTTTTTTTAAAATTGGCCATCTCGTACATTAAATTCCCTGATTATCCTCCATCTAATTATGCTTTTTTTAAAGAACAAAAAAATTTGTCGGGCGCTCTTACCGTGGTTGGCTGGACTCTTTAGTCCATAGTCCCCCCCCGTGTCTACGGATAATAGTTTTTCCACCGGACTAGGGTTTATCAATTAAGGAATTGGGAACGAACTGGTGATTGTGAATTAGGCTCCAAGTGGTGACGGTATATAAGGCCAGGCAAGATCATAGGGCTTAGGTGTTGCTGGATATATTTAGTCTATGTGTTTACCATAGTTATGATATCATACAGGAACGGTGGAAGAGGAGGGGCAAGCAGCAGAATTATTGCATACAAAAGCCCGAGATGGAGAGTTTTTTTTTTTTAAAAAAAAAGAGAAAAGAAAAAAGTCAGGGAACAGGTATTGAAGGTTAGCCAGCCAAATATGTCCCTGTCTGTTCCCTTTGATAATAGGCTCCTACCCTTGTAATTACATACTATGAGAGAACAGCACACCAGTCCCATGGCTGTTGACAAATCCTTCAATTCCAAAAACTCAAGTGCAAAAAGGCGCTATTCTACAACTAATTGAGTATGACACTTGTAGGAAACGGGGTTTTTTTTTCCGGCGATTGTATTTTCAATTTAATACCCCGAACCGAGCGCGTTTGGATTTACAAAATTACGGTAGGGTCAAAGGGGGGGAGCCACGGGAAGAGGGATTTTATAATTTCCCTAGCCCTAACAACCCACCTAGACCGATCTTGCTATGATAGGAGTACTTTTTTTCTTCCCTCTTAGCATGTGTACTCACGGTGCTATTCTTAAGCATCATAACAAGCATAGCCAGTTATTTCGGAGGAACTGCTTTGGGTAGAGCTGTTGGGAACTAGTATCCTACAGAACCAGCCTTGGTAATCCCTTATCGGTCCTACCTTCTTACTATCAGACAATCCTAATATAAATGCACTCAAGTGCTAAACTTTATCTTTCGGGATTAAATTGCAATGATAGAAAGTGAGGTTTTAGGGTTGCAGAGTGCAGAGGCTCGGTCCCGACTGGCCCAATTCTGTATGAAAACTCGCTTGGCACTCTCTGTGGCCATGATACCAGTTTGGACTAGGGTAGTTTGATAGGATTGTGGATTGGAGGTTATAGAAGAGAAAAGAGTATAACACAGGTCAAACTATTCAGCCTGAGTTACCGGCAGTGATAGCACGCAAGTAGATCAACCCTAACTTTCATTCTCTCTCAGTCTCCAGGAGGATGCCAACCAACTCTTGCTGCACAGGATTTTTTAACAGGTACGGTCGCGGAAGAGGAAAATAGACAGTATCATACACCCCCAGCAAATATACAGTCCCCATAGATTGGCTCGCAGGCCGGGATTACTGAGGTTTGACCAATCAGCAGTGAACTGTGTATTTGCTAGGGGTGTACATCCTTCCTGTTCCGCTACTGGGTTGGCACGCTCTAGGAAATCGCCCTTCCCTCTGGTTGCCAAAACTTGACCAAATTTTGGAACCTACCGTAATATATTCGTGAAGATATCTTCTCCCTACTGACTCGCAAGGAGTCAAGTACAGTACCCTACTGTATGATAGTAGAACTATATTCTGCTAGTAAAAAAATATTTTATCCCACCTATTTGTCATATGTGCCCCCATAGCGCCCGGTATTGCCACTTCCCCATGTGCGCACTAACACTTACACATATTTTGCTTGCAGGGACTCCACAGATCCTTTGGGAGGCTCACATCAAAACCTCATAGACTACTATAAACTTATCATTATAAGTATAGTTAGCTGGTGGCCTACTGGCTTTATTAGACAGGCGGGACCCGAGTTACTTTTTTGCCTCATGTAATCAACTCAACTTATAGAGGGTCTGGCAATTCATCCAGGATAGAATATAGTTAATACACGATTTTCTCAATTCTTATATAACATGTGCCTGGAGTGGTAGATGTTCGCAAGGGATGAGGTTGGTTAAACCTTTCTAGAGCTCTAAGCATCTGAATATATCAAGATATGGAGACTGGACTGTCAAAAGGCCCGGGGGGGGGGCGACTTCAGCGCTCCACGCACTCCGTTTCGTGGATTTTCTGGGGATACAATACTAATATTTCACAATCGACCACAACTACTTTATATGATACACTAACACAGAATTCAAGGATTACAAGTATAACCGCACTGACTACCAAGCCTGCGTGCAGGGCTCGGGCCAGTTTATCCCTTCCTCTTTGATTTCTTCTGCTTCTCCACATGTGCCCTGAGAACCCGTTGCTTTTCCACCAAACTCCTCTTCTGCTTGCCCTTCGCTTTGCTCTTCATCATCATAAAGTTCTTTTTCCGGGCCTTCTCCTTATTCGTAGTGCTATGTGTCTTGTCCCGTTTCCCCTTCTTGGAGCCGTACTTCTCCCGCCCTTCGCGGCCTTCCATGACTGCCGCAAGCCGGGCCTCTTTATCGGATTTCCCTCGCTTTTGCGGGCCCTTGATAGCGTCTGCATCGACAGCGTCTTCGTTTGTGATCCTGACAAGTATGTTAGCATCTGTTCAACAACTCTAAACTAGCACGGTTTAAATCTGGAACGTGAAAGGCATTACTTTTTACCCATGAGCCTTTCTAACCCTGCTTCAGTCCTTAATTCCGCTAGCTTCGCAAAGTCTGCCGGTGTGAGGATTTTGGTGGTCGCTAGCGTTGATAATTGTTTCTCTTCTGTTTCTGCTTCTCCCAGTTGGTCCTTTTCATCTTCGACTCGGGTTTTCTTCTTCTTCGGCCTGGCGCCTTCAACCTCGTCTTCCGAATCACTAATTTCGATTTCATCATCGCTCGCGACGTTGATCCACCCTATCTCATCTTCCTCACTACCATCTTCCTCAATTTCCCACCCCGCCCAATTTTCGTCGTCGTCTTCTGAATCATCGTTCTCCGAATCACCTTCCTGTCCTTCATGCTCCCCCTCTTCGCCAGTTCCCCTGGCTTCGATCTCCTCCTTCGCTACCTTTTTGAGTTGCTTTTGCTCGGCTTTCCACTGTTCAAGGAGTTCTAGGCCTTCAATTACTCCCTCTTTTTCTATTCCGAAGCGGAGAGCCTCTCTGTTCTTCATATCCATGGCTGCTGCCTTCCCTCTGTCTTTTTTCTTTAACATTTCAGGTGCGACTTCTCTATATAATCCAATCAGACCCCGCGCTGCCATCATGACACCCTTATCTTTAGATCCCTTGTACTCTGTAAGATCTTGGAGAAGTGTGGCATTCATGGCCAGCGGGGCTCGTGCACAGACCTCACGAATGCTGTTGAGACTATTAGATCATTAGAGTCAGCGTATATTATGGTTGAGCGAGTTGAATAATCTTACCCTGCTGTGGCAACCTCAGCCGCAACACCCTCCGAGACAAACTCGTCTGCGATCTTCTTGACTATGGGCTCTAATACATCTGGCGGAACAAGGTCGTGGGAACCTTGGGCACAACAGACAAGGAATTGTGTGACATCTCGCTGGCGGGGAGTAAGAAACTTCAGCAGATAAGAGTATAACCCCAACACACTAAGCTTATGTAAACCAACTAGACGGGACACCAATTGAAGGACAAGCAGCTTTTGTTCCATCGTGAGCTTATTCTTACGGGAGAGGTGTTTTGAGAACAGAGCCTCTGCAAAACCTTGGGGGTCATGGAGTAAATGCAGAGCAGAAAAGTTCAGCGGATGCGGCTTATTCTTACTCTTTTCTTTCTAGAGGATCCAAGGAACATTAGCAAAATGATTCGGGCGAACGAGGGGACATAGATCAAACCTGCCTTCTTCAATAAAGCGTACGCCTTCTCCAATTGCCTTTTCTTCTTATTGGTCTTCTTATTGATCCCAACCTGATGCTTCGCACGCCCAATATCCACCGCTTCATCATCATCACTATCTTCCTGCTCCTCCATCTCCTGATCAACCCCCAGAAAGAAACGTATCCCACCGCCCATGACCTTCGGATTGGTGCAGAGACTCGCTTCCTTCATAATCTCCACAGTCCTCGTATCATCCCACACTCTCCTCTTCCACAATTCCCTCGTCAACTTTACCGCCCACAAACCCGCTGTAGATCCGGCATCGTCCTTACCCGACTCCACAAGCCCGAACAACACCGTCTGCACCGTCTTATTCAATTTATGATTCTTGATCTTGGCATTCGAACTGCGCAAATCACTAACAACAGTAGAGTAGATCTGGGTGCGAAGTGCTTTGCTCGTCGTAGTTGTTAAAATCGGGAAAAGCGTTTGCAAAAGCGTAGTCGAAGGGATAACGTCTTTATTCCTCAGCAACACTAGACTCTGGACGAGTTTCTCTCGAAGCTCGTGGTGGAGGACGTTATGGTGCTTTAGCAGTAGTGCGGCCAAGTCGCTGGGGAAGTTCTCTGTAAGGTCTGGGTAGCAATTGGTAACTTGCGACATGAACCCTACTAGATCTGCAAAGGCCTCGCCAGAATTCCCTTCTGGCTGTGACATGAAGATATCGCGCTGCGACTCGTAGTGTCGGTATTGTAGGACGAATTCTTCACGATAGGAAGGAGGGTCGCGGCGGATGAGGTTTTGGAGCATGGGACTGTTGGAGGATAATTAGTAATTGTCGCTGCATCCAATAAGAGAAACCGTTGGGGAATGGGAAGGCACAGATTTGTGAGCTTCACGAGCCCGGCTCTCTTTCGTTTAGCCATTGTGGCAGAAGTTTGGTGATGAAATCCGGTGCGAAATAAGATGTATGGTGGGATGAAGAACTAAATCTAGAAATCGAATGGGAATTTCTCAGGCTTGGCGGCTAGAGGACAGTTCCTGGAAAGTAGGGTAACGATGCACCATCTATGATATGATACAACCAAAATTTCAGACTCTTCAAGAACCTATGGTGTAACCGAATCCTCTTGAGAATCTCTTTACATGGGTAGCATAGTATTACCACTAGGGGGCTTTTAATCATAGATGCATAAAATTTTTGATTTCATTTTAGGGTGCGAGTGATATATGATGACCGTACCACAGCACTCCCAACCCTACTCCGAGGTAGGGGCACCCTGACTTGTTATGACACAAGGCAACTAAAAACGATACTCATGGTTTCGGGGCGCACCAAATTAGTCCTTTATGAGGCCACAGACCACAATTTATTTACAGGCTCAGGTGAACTCCGACGAAATCGCCCCCCGCTACTGTCTAGTCGAGTGAGAGCGCTAGGGTTCTAGATTTTCCGGGTTGATCGTAGCCTAGAGAAAATACCTTGGGGTTTATGCACCAACCGTGGTTTCAAAGCTAATCATTGCTAAGCCAGGCTCGACATCTGGGTAGGCACAAAGGGTCTGCAGGGCTATAAACAGAGTTAAGGCTATACTATACCCTTGTAGAGCGGTTTCTTCCTGACATAAGCCGGTTTTCTGATGTCTATCAAGCCTGTATTTTCCTAAATGTAGATGCTTTACGCTCTATGATACTTGATCTCTTTCTTTTTCCGATTTTCTCATCCTTGCCCCGCTACATTTCGGACATTTTTTCAGGAATCTTCTCTGGAATGCCTCCAGGCTCTTGTCAATGGCCACTAGGGTTTCGTCGTCCTCCTCTAATCTGACAGGAAGATCTCCAGTGATATCATCTTTACTAAAGCCTACAGACGCACTAATAACTCGTCCAAGAAGTCGCCTTTCTACGCCAGCCCGGATATGATACCAGTACCTTCCAATGACGAATATCTATGTGTATGGGGGCTTCTCGAGAGTTTTTTTTTGAGCTAATCTAGAAGCTTGACCAGACGCACTGCCTCGCGCTTGTCCACAACCTTAATGCATAAAAATTTACAGAGTAAGGACGTGATAGTCAATAAAATCTTCACGATATCTGCAAGGAGAGGTCCTCGTTCACCAATGGTCATTCTTTAATCCCGAGAGGCATGTGAGATTTCTTCTGGACTCGTTTCTAGTCTGCTAACAATGTGTTTCAGCAAGAAACACAGAATACCTGTCACAGACTGCTTCCTCCGGTCCGCGAAGTCAAAGTAAAAGCATGGAACCGCTGTATTTTGCCCTACTGCCTCATCTTAGTTTGCCAGCACTAATTCTCTTCCTTATTTCCCCCTAAGATAATCTTCCTTACCCAATCAATGTCCTTCCAGCTCCCGGAGCTCCATAGCAAAACAGGACCCTCTTATCGCCTTCACCTTCACCACACCAGTCATGCCAGCTTACCAATGCTTCGGTTTGCATGAGCCATTCCCCCACATTCTCAATACGACGCTCTCGGAGGTCCTGATGCCGTAGCTTGGAGGCGATAACCAGGTTAGGAGTGGAGACCGGTCATCGTTAATAGTACAGTTGTTCCGCACATTATCGAAGGAGTTTGTATCGTTGAAGCAGATGGCATTATCATGGATGGTGGGTTGAGGCATCTTCGGTGCCAAACTTGAAAACTCCGCCTGAAGACCCTAATCGGGCTCTGGTTATAATGAAAACAAAGACCAGCCTAAGCATATAATATGTGGCTGCCCTAACACTTTCACACTTTACCAGCAAAAGTACAACATTTCAAATTATAAAAGCTCTGTCAATATAAGGATTATGGGGAGAAGAAAAACTGTTTATTATTCTACTTCAGCTCCTCTTTCAGAAATAGTTTTTTTTCTTCAGATTTACACCTGTCATGAAAAAGCCTTAAGGATTTGAAAATGTGGTACGGTTTTGAAGTGCTTGAACCATACTGTACAGTACAGTACTAGTACAGTGCATATCTGATGTCGGCCATTCCACAAATTAAAATAAGGTAGCCAATTAATGAATTAACAGGCTCCAATAGAAGCATCATGATATTTTTTTTTCTTCAAAAGGAGAATAACGAATACTGGTCCTCCCTAACTTTACACCCCCGCTAAACACTTGCTTCATTTCTTCTTCGCCTGACTAGCCCCCCCAGAAACCCCACCTTCAGCCCACCTCCACCCTCGGCCCCTTTCCACCCCCCCCCCCGAGCCACGTGCTTCCTCCGCGAGTCTTGCAGCTATCCTATCGAGCCTTTTATCGATTGCGGCTATGGTAGGTGGCAACCGCAACTATGGCGAAAGAGAGTGAGTGCTTGCTAAGCACCCCTGAGCCCAGCATTAAATCCAAGTTAGCAACTTTGGTGCAAAAAAGAAAGAAAAACTCCCAAGTTGACTTTGACAAAACCTAAATGTTTTGAGAACATTGTGGTGGAAGGTCCCCTCCCTCCCCACTGCTCGGGTGGTATTTCCAGTGGACCTCAGCTTTGGGGCCCTGGTCGGACATTGAGGAGACAATACCCGGGTCTGAGAAGTAGCTCCCCCTGCTGTTCTAGCTGGTGTTCACAACGTGCAATTGTTGAGTGCAGTGGGGTATGGACAACCATCCTAGTTGTGTTGTGGAAAGCATAGGACGGTGTCGAGGGTAAACCAATGATTGCGCATACATGTTTGTTAGTCCTATTTACTGCACAGGGACAAAATGTTTCGTCCGACACACGGTTTTACACCAGGTTTAACGAAAAATGGACATTTTCAATCAAGCAATTCCCAACACTGCTCTCACAAAAACACTTCTGACCATTCCACTAGCTAGAGAATCACTATCCATTCAGACCCCCAGAGGCAGAGGCCAAAGGGATCAAAGCCTTCTTGATGGTTTATGATTGAGTCAACAGGTCTAAAAGTGACCTAAATTTTTGTATGGGGCTCAATACAAAAAAGTATATGGCAACCAATGTCTGATACTTAAATGACTTTTTTTCCACCATGTTATAATATTTTTAAATTCTGTAATATTCCTCATATTATATACAGGTTTACTGATGCCCCGCCAAGTTCTTGCAGATTCTCATTAGCATTGTGCTATGAGAGGGGGTGGTGAAGATGGCTACTCTTGGTGTGAAAAGGGCATCGGACGATCCCTTTTGACCTAGTACTGTAGTTAGTAGCCTAAGCCGCGTGCACCTGAGAATGATGAAGTTCTCTCGAATAGAAGCCTGAGCCTAAACCAGGATTGCGTTGCCATTAGTACCCGTGGCCCATTAGTTGTTTGTGATGTCGGAGGACTTATAATGGTGAGTGAAATGTATGGAGGACTAGGAGGGTAGTAAAGCCTGACCTTCACCCACATTTCTTGCTCACCCTCACACCACAAACCCACCAGCTGGGCTGGCCCCAAAGGGTGTGGAGTAGTGGTAATGGTTGATGTAATTGGGATAACTCTTGTGAGTGGTATCCCGTGAGAGTGCGGGGAGAGGGCAGGGAGGTGACCTGTTGGTGATGGGGCAAGATAGCAGGGTGGGTAGGGAGGGACATCTTCGCCCCTGGGATTTCTGAGAGAAATAATAGCTACCGTACCATACCGTAGAATATCGAATAATTGAACAACGTGCCATGTAGTCGAGAATTCCCGACCTCGGAAATGGTGGGGAATGGCGGCAAAAAAAAGAGCTGCACAGCCCCTTTAAGAGTAATAAAAAAAACAAAAGAAACACCAGACCTTACCACAGGAGGAAACTCCAACGGCATACAGTAGCAGATTGTTCAATTAAATTTATTTGAGATTTTACCGTACACATTGCAGTTTAGATTTTCCCTTGGCAAAGGTACTCAAGATCATTGCCGAAAATGCCAAGTCTGAGGGCTTGGTGTTGGGCTGTGACAAAATTAACTAAGCAACAATGAATGAAACTCAGCAAAAATAATTATAAAAATAAGAATTAAAAATGCATATGTAGTAGTAATTATCACTTAGAATAGGTTTAATAAAAGAAAAAAGCAGAAGAAATCATGATGCATTATATCAGTTGTGTGGTAATGATTTTTTTGGAGGTTTGTTGTGGGATTCTACCCGTATGAGAATAGCTAGGGCTTGCTGGGATTGATTGGTTTGAAGCAATTAACCCTCCTACGCCCACCCCCTCGACTGCTAGTCGCGGGTGCAGCCTTTCGCTGGGAGTGTGATAGATTTAGAGCTTTCTAGCATATCACGTCTGATATGATTATGGCTGAAGAATATTCACCTTCTGTGCTAATGTTATGATACATGAATCCGATCCACTAATCTTGTTTCTCCCATCGCTACTGCGGATTGCGCGATTATCCAAGCGATATTGTAAAATCCCCCTACATCCATGAAGCTAAAACACATCCGTGAATCTTATCGTACACTACTAGTCTAACACCAAAGTATGATCAAGCACCAAAATTTACCTCGTACTCCCTTCTATCCTCTCCAACAATTCCTCTAGTCCCAATGGCTCCCATAGCTCCTTATTCTTTTTGTCCTGCGCCCATACCACGTCTCCTTGAAAGTATACTACCGAGCCTCCACTCCCGCTAGCGCTTGCCGTAATTCTGAACAAAGGTGTGCCACTTGCTTCGTGGGCTTTACGTAACGGGATAAGGAGAAGATTGTGATCGGCGCACCAGCCCTCCACCGCGTCTCTGAAGGTTGCTCCGACCGATATGGGGGCGCTGCTTGCTTTTGTAGGTGTAGGTTTTGGTGCGACGGTCTCCGGTTTAGTCGGACGTAGGAGTTCCGCGGGAGGAGGCGCAAGTTTAGTGGGGGCATCTTGACCCAAGTCCAAAGCGTCGTTCATCATATCGAGACCCTTCTTGAAGCTACTTTTAATCGCGGGAGCGCCTCTTAGCTCTTCCGGGAAGACATCTTGCCAGAACATATACCACTCCTGAACTTCAGTGAAGATGGGCTCAGCAGTCAGCCACTGATATAAGATATTCAGCCACTTGGGGAAGAATTCGGCTTCGACGAGTTGGATGAAAGTGGATATTCTGAAGAAGGGAATCCATTTGAAAACATCCTCCAAGGGCTTGAGGATCTGGTCCCCAGGGTTGACGTCGAAATCGTCTCTCAATCTTAAGGCAAGTCGGGGTAGTAGGTGGCGGACTAGTATATCCTCGAGCTGACCAGGACCGAAGACCTCCTTCCACGCTTCCAACCCTTCGACCGTCCCCTTGGAGACATCCCAAGTATCCAGAATGACTCCGAACTTTCTTCTAACGTCACGGAGGAGATCATCCATATGAGGACCCAAATGCGGCAACCACTGGAAGACCCACAAATGCGGGGGCTGGCGAGCCTTCTTTCCTCTACCCACGCGGGGATTCCAACCGGCAACTGCTGTGCGAAGTTTAGGCAATACTAGTTGATCGAGGATGTTGGCATGAATAAAAGGTGGAAGAACAGAGGTCCAAATATCCAATAATTCTAATACTGGCGCAGGTTTGTGTACATCCCAATCGTTGTTAATGGCTGATCGTACCTTTGGGAGCCAGAGGGAAACCATCATACTCTCATAATGAGTTGTAGACCTGCTTCGCTCCACAAAGCCATTTTTAGCATACTCTGCTTCGAGGTCTTCCTTGGATCGTACATGGAGTATACGACGAAGCCTGCGGAAATTCTCAAAAAACAGAAATGGATCTGCAAGAGGGGACCAGGTAGAAAGCTCCCGTTTGAAAAGAGGGTGCAGTGCCGCGACCGCAACTCCAGTCAAGTCGTGGCCTTCCATCTCACTCTGGTGCTCGAGTTGCAGTACCTCTAGCTGCGTTACGATTGCTTCGATAGAAGCCTTTGGATCTGTGACATTCAAAGCGAGGCTCTGAAGGCTTTTCACCACATCCGCAATGCCCTTTAGCCTGCGAATCTCCTCAGTTTCTTCATCCATCTCTGAATTTAGCCTTATTTCCTCTTTACTTATATAGGCCTTCCGGTCTTGCAGACTCGCCCACTCCCCTGCAAAGCTCTCGAGATCCTTTCTAGCCATCCTAGCAATCTTGAAGGACTCGTCTTCAACTGAAGGACTCTTAGACATAATTCCAGAGGCAGATGTCAACAATTTCTTCTCTTTCCCAGTGAAGTCGATTATATTCTTTAGAACTGAAGGCACGTCCAACCCTTTCGCATCAGCCGATATCTCCTCTGCAGTCCTGAACTTTGTCTTCTCCTTTCTAGCTCTAAGAGGAGTCCCGCTAGGTGTACTGCTCATTGAACCACTCGCTACCTTTCTCTTTGCCTTCCTTTTCTTTTCCTCATCTTCACTATCAGAAATGACCTCTCCCCTCAATGCAGCAGCCCGTTTGGCCTCCTTTCTTGCCTGGTCGGTTTTCTCCCTGATTGCCCCCACACCTACACCTTGAGGTCTCTGCTTAACTTCTATAGGGGTCAATATACCCTCCCCCTTCTTTCCAAGACCCTGGCCCTCAACATACCCCATCTTTGCCATCATCCTCGCGGCAAAACTTTCAGGGTTGGCTCTCGGCTGTGAGCCGTCATTCGCACGGCCTTTCCCCTTTCCCCGCGAGGGAGGTTCAGGAGTAAAGAAGGAGGGACGAGGGACGATGTTCTCGGACTGCGATACCTGGAGTTCAGAATCCAAAGAAGGCATTCCCATAGAGGCGGCAGCGAAAGATGAAACGAACCCTCTTCCCAGCGGCGTTGAGTACTGCTGCGCCACCGGTGATTCGCGTTGCGACAGCGACTCGGTAGAACCCGTTCTTGACATTGTCGGAGCTTTGAATCCCAACCCTACATGAGCATCTAGTGACCGAGGGATAGATGTTCCAGAATTGCTTTGAGACCCTGCTCTCAAGCCTGCGGGAATGAGCTTGGTTAAGGGCCCCCTCCCTGGGCCAAGGTGAGGCCTTTTATCTGACTCCTCCCCACTGTCTTTGTTACCCCAGCCACCAAGCTCAGCGAATCGAGCAGCAGCATTCGAACCTAATCCTAGGCCACCAACCATCCTATCGTCCCCGTCGTCTCCTTCAGTTTCTCCTTCTACCTCTTGGGTCATCCTAATAGTTCCGGTGTATTCGTCCTCGTCGTCCTCGCCGTCCTCGTCATTCTCATCATTCTTTCCACTCGTAGCCTCGCCAGACTTAACGAACCCCATCCTTTTATTCCTCAACTTTCTGCTACTCCATCCCTTACTGCCTCGTGTACCTTCACCTTCGCTATCGGTCCCAAAAACTCCTAATGCAGCTCTCTCTTTTGTATCACCCCCAGTCCGCCGCCGCTTTCGTTGGTGCCCTGAAGAAAAGCGCTCGTGGTCATCGGTTAGATCAGGAAATTCGATTTCGTCTTCGCTCGAGTCGGAATCCGAGGAGTCCTCCCACTTTTCCGCTTTCTTTCTGCCCATAACGACAAGCTTTGTTGGTGGTTGCAAACCAAGATAGAAAGTGATGAGTCCGCAAGCTGATTGTTTGTGGGCGCAGGCTTGGCGCAGGGTTAATCCGGTAAAGTTAAGATACGGTATCATTCAAAAGGCACTGAGGATGACTCATCAAACAAAGTTAAATGCCCCAATCAAGACACTCAAGCGGTAACCCAATAATTTAGCACCATACAGATCCTGCCCATCTTTCTGCGAGAGAAAAAAATCCTTTAACTTACATCTTTCGCCCAGAGCTCAAACAAACCAGCACTCGCTCATCTCCAATCAACAAAGCCTGCCAATCGGCCTCCTCTAGGTCAATTCGCCCCGGGCCAGCAGTCCTATTCAATAAAGCAACAAAAACACTTTCGTTATAATGGCCTTTACTCCTCGTGGAAGAGGCGGGGCAAGAGGAGGAGCTACTCCTAGAGGCGGTTCTCGTGGGGGCGCTCGTGGTGGATCTCGTGGTGGGTTTGGTCAGTCCTTGATTTTCTTTTCCCCGCTACCCTTGTCATAATTCTGCAATATTCTCCTCGCAATCTTCCTTTTTTTCCCCCCTTACGTTTCTTCCAACAATTTGCTCACCGGAGACGAAAACATCCTCCATCTTTTTGCGAAGAGGAAAACCCTTCTCACAAGATTCAAACCAGACACCACGATGCCGTGCTTGGGGGAAAAAAATACTAACATAGTCAATTTCTTCAGGTGGTGGTGCTCGTGGTACGCCTCGTGGTGGTGGCCGTGGGGCTGCGCGCGGCGGCGGTCGCGGCCGTGGTGCACCCAGAGGGGGAGGACGTGGAGGAGGACGAGGAGGCGCTGGCGGTGCTAGAGTTGTTGTTGAGCCCCATCGTCATGCTGGTGTCTTTGTCGCCCGTTCAAAAGAGGACATGTTGGTCACAAAGAATCTTTCCCCCGGAGAGTCAGTCTACGGAGAGAAGCGCATTTCAGTCGATACACCTTCCACCGAAGCCGACGGTGCCCCCACTAAGACTGAATACAGAGTGTGGAACCCTTTCCGTTCAAAGTTGGCCGCAGGCATTTTGGGTGGTCTCGACGATATCTTCATTCAACCAGGTGCTAAAGTTCTTTACATTGGTGCCGCCTCTGGCACCACTGTTTCCCATGTTGCTGATATTGTTGGCCCCACTGGCAATGTATATGCTGTCGAGTTCTCCCACCGCTCCGGGCGTGACTTGATCAATATGGCTAAGAAGCGTACCAACGTTATCCCTATCATCGAGGATGCCCGCCATCCACTAAAGTATCGCATGCTCGTGGGCATGGTCGATGTTGTCTTCGCGGACGTGGCACAACCTGATCAAGCTAGAATTGTTGGGCTTAATTGCCATCTTTTCTTAAAGGAGAAGGGAGGCGTCTTGGTTTCTGTCAAAGCAAACTGTATCGATTCGACAGCAGCCCCAGAGGCCGTGTTTGCCAGAGAGGTTCAGAAGATGAGAGAAGAGAGGATTAAGCCTTTGGAACAACTGACATTGGGCAAGCTACCCTCCTACAGTTATTTTAATGAATGGGAGCACTAACGTATGTTCCTAGAACCGTTTGAAAGGGACCATTGTATGGTTGTTGGCCGTTACTTGCGTTCTCAATCATAACTATTCGTGCAACGGGGTCGTATGGGATTTACATCTTAATGTGGTCTTAAGTATGAATGGAGTGATTAAATTGATAGAACGCAAGAGGCGGGGAAGCTGAAAAAACTGGGTCAGGGGAAATTTGTGGCGGAAAGGCCACAACGGTTGTATTGTATATACCCTCTGGGGTTCAATTTCTCTTTCTTTGTCTTGTCCATTTCTTGATGTTTCTATCTCTTTTTTTGGCATAGTTCTTTCAAAAGAAGGATCCCTCGTCTTTCGTCTACTGTGCGCGACCACCCAGCATGAGAAATCGATGCGGCATCAGGACGCTCCAAATTAATAATGACAATGGATGCGTCCCAGTCGAGTCAAGATATGTTACTTTTACTACTAGTATCGTGCAAGTAGAAACCCTTATGCCTAGGACAAAACTAACTATAACTGTACAGTATGTGCTTGGGGTTTACAAAGCACGCAGACGACTCGACATCAAGACTAGGATCATTCAAGGATCGTTTATGTGGCCAAGTAGCTTGCATGATAGGTCTATGGTATTATACAAGTGAAGCTAAAATAAGGGAGGGTCAGCGAACAGGAGAAGCTCAATAAACAAATACCAAAACACACTGGCAAGCCAATAAGGCCTCCATCTTCCGATAGATGCTCGTCTCCATCTCACTCATCCTCTGCCCAAGGGCTCTATCACCGTCTCTCATTGAAGTTCCAAGCTTATTTTCGACCGTGCTATCAAACCACCATTTCGCAACATACCAATCGATAAGTCAATATAACAGCAAGTGAACAGATCTAGTTAATTTTTTACAGAGGCAAATAACATAGCTCCAGCCCATTTAAACAGACCCCTTGTTTCCTGTTGGCCGGATTCTACTCTCTAATCGGTTCGAGAATTAGCTACTGGTACTAGTATCTACTATAGATCTTAGGTTGCCAATCATACCTTTTCCAACAAACCCGCCATTGGGATACCGCGAGGGGTGGGTCATTCCCCGCTAGAATGTTACTCTCCATCATCACCTCCTCCACACTGTCTGTCTGCCGAGGTGGAAGAGTACGAACGTTGGAAATGGTCATTCAGTGGAGAGATAGAGAGAATGGTATAATGTAAAAACTCGAATAATTGGACCATTTGCTAGGACGTTGGACTTGCCTCTCCTGGTAAGGCCTGTGTGTTTTACATTTTCTTTTGTCTCGGGGGGCGTGCTTTTTGGTGTGTTCCCTTCTCCGGTGGAGGAAATTTCGGACGACATGGCACATGGTCCAATTGTTCGAGTTTTCACGGTATCTCTTGCTTATAGGCCGAGCGAACAGGGAGGACCTCCGATGGTGCCGGCAAATGCCAATACAAGGAACACGAATCATTTCTATTGTCTGTAGTTAGCCAAATCTCGAGTTCGCTGTCGTTGTGGGACACTTACTAGAATTTCCGCGGGCGAAATAAATGTAGTTTTTAGGAATAGGACAAGAGTTTGATTTCGAAGGATAAGAGTTGGGTTTTGGTGGATACAATAAACATTAAGGATTCCAGAGAGAAGAGCGAATGTGGGTGGGATCCCCCTTATTATACAACACTCGCAAAAGCTGAGGGGTGTTAAAGCAACTGTAAGTATGACAGTCATACAGTAATACAAACTGTTGGTGAATTTCCCGTGTTATCCACCCTCTCCGCCTCTCCTCTGATCTCCGTCAAGACCTGTATTAGCCCACCATATATTGTAGTATGATAGTATGATAGCAACTTCAAACCCGGGTAACCCAGAATCTCCGAATCTGGACCAGAGATCCCCGTAACCCTAAGGTCTAACCACTCCTGCGGCACGGTCTTGCTGTGTTTTGTGAGCACAATAAAGTCGACCAAGCCCTTTTGAAACGACCACAGTCTGCGGAGAAGATCCATCCACCGAGACCAATAGCCTATCAACAAGGAAATAAAACACCATCACTACGTTGCTTGCCGCACTCCACCTTATCACCCCCACCCTTCCTTCGTATCCCACGCTATCAACATGTCTGCCCCAGTGGTATTCACCCCCCGCTTCCACATACCTGTCACTTACCGTCACTCACAACAGCAATACTCAATCTAACCCACATCGCAGAAGAGCGCTGCCCTCAAGGTCAACTGGGCTGGGATAACAAGTTCTCTCGGCCTTAAGGGACAAACAGCCGCAGCACTTCAGGCATTCAAGAAACGAAACGAAGATGCTCGCAGGAAGGTGGCTGTTCTTAGCGAGCAGTCGATGGAGGTAGACTTCTTGTACTATCGTTCTATTCTGAAGAACCAGGCCATTATCGACGTGGTTGAGAACGCTCGGAAGCGCTTTCGGCCGATTACTTATGATGTTGAGAAACAGATCAAGATTATTGAGGGGTTTGAAACCGAAGCAGTGAGGAACGCGGAAGCTACAAAGGGGAGGGTCGACCATGAGTTGAAGGAGTTGGAGAAGACGTTCAGGAATATTGAGGAGGCGAGACCGTTTGAAGATTTGACTGTGGTACGTATATTTTATAATCAGGGGCGGGGTCGCAAAGGGCGTGGCAATGTGGTGATATTTTCATCTTGAACTACATTCTATTGCACGAGCATTCCGAGTCTCCCATCTGTTTAATCTACTCTGCTTTCTGTCTTTTTAATTTCACTGCCACTCTGATCACTTTTTATTTTTTTTCTAGGATGACGTTGCAGCAGCCCGTCCGGATATTGATGCCAGGACGACTGATATGATCGAAAAAGGTCGATGGATGCCAGCTGGATACAAGGTTTTTCCAATTCCCAAGGCTCTCACCCCAATATTAGAATACTGATATTCGCAATAGGAGAAATTTGGCGAACTTTCTGTTTTGTAAAAGTCCGAGTGAGGAATTGGCTTGTAGTCTGGAACCGTGTAGGTTGTTGGATAGTGTGGTCCTGCAAAGCGGATATCCTTTAAAACTGAAGCCTGGAATTTTATCCCCCGCTACGCTAATAGTGTAATGATGGTTGATCTGTGCTTCTGCTTCAATCGAAGTTTTGGTATTATCTCGGGTCAATGCATTTCTAACAGAACCTCCAGAGTAGAGATGAACCTCACAACGGTACGGAAAGCTGCAGCCTTACTCCCATCCCTTCCACTCGTCGTCGTCCCTGACAAAACGGGATAAGAAAAGATTCTGCTTAGAGTTGATGAAAATCGGACGGTATGCAGGTAGTGGGTTGAGGGCTGAAATAAGATTATAAGCACGATGTCGTATCCTATTTCCAGTCCCCAGTTTGGAGGATCGTTAGTGGCAGATCAAATTGTGTCTGGGGTGATGCTCCGTCACCATCGGGCGGGGTCGGTACAGGACGTCGGGGTCGATTGGGCAGGATACAGACTGGCCACACGCGGCATAGTAGTATATCACAATTGCTACCTATGCCACGGCAGCCATGTCTCTTGGTTGTCATTGTTGCTGTGGAGGCACGAATAGTGTTCAAAGGTGACGTTGTTCGGACTGCGTTGACTGGAAAAAATTGGCTGAGGGCAATGGCTGTAATCTTCGGTCTGTCACCATCGCTATTGCTGTGGAAGATATTTGAGAGGTAGGGAGAAGGGAAGAAATAAGGAAGGCGGTCGAGGGTGAAGAGGGAAGACTTAAAGGGAGTGAGGGATAAGAGAAAGGAGGAAGAATAGCATTCCAGGCCTGGGATAGGCGGCTGCACAAGCGGTTGCTGAGTAAGCGCAGGCCGCGGGCAACAGCCGCAGTGAGAGACGGACCCAAACCTCCGCCTCGCTCATCTTCAACTTGTCGACTCTTTTGCACGCGAGAAAAGGAGAACCACACACACAATACAAACCTCTTCCCCCCTCTCATCCGGCCACTCGTCTCTCCCTCCCCCCTCCTCTCTCTCTCTCTTCTCTCTTCATCTTTTCTCCAAAACACTCTTTCTTCTCCTACCCACAACGTCGCTTAGTCTTCTACAGCTCCTATTCTCCTCCAACCTTAAAATCCTTCTAGCTTTCTTAATCCTCTGGCTCATGAGAACAGCAGTGCTTGCCATGGAAGACCGGAAGCGACCTGTCCCGCATGAGCCGTCTGATGATTCCTTACCGCCATTTAAACGACCAGCTCTGAATTCTCCCTCCTCTTCCCAAGCGCCTCAGAACAGCCATCAGGTGCCACAAAGTCAAGAGGATGTCATTGTAAGTCGTTACCATTCCACGCTCCAGTCCCCTCGTTTCTTTATTTCTATTTTTCAACCACGAATCCCACCTACCCTTGGCTTTCGCTGCCGCACGCGATCCTCTCTTTTACCTTCCGCTAACACTCACTCCTATAAGCACTTTCAAAAAGAAGCAATATGGCGTCAGATGATGGAATATAAGCGAGAGCGCAATATGTTGGAATCGAGAGTCGAAGAATTAGACAAAAGATCAACGTATCATGATGACCATTTGCGAGTAATAGACGCTTGGTGGGCTCAGGTAAGGCCGAGATCTAGATCCTGCCCCTCTTGAGTTTTAGGCTGAGATTTGACATATAGCTGTTGGATGAAGTTCGATCTCTTGCCGGCGAGCCCGATAGTAGTTGTCAGAATGGAGGTAGGTTGACACCAAGGAAATATATGGTGGAGAATTTTTATAGGCACTTACAAATCAAATCGGTGTGCAGCTTCCCCGGAATTTCCCTCATCTCTTCTTTTCAACGATATAGCGAGTTTTACAGACCATCTAAAGGAAAAGCGTGATCACATAACATCTTCGCTCCAGGCGCTCTTTTCAACGATCCGATCAAATTCATCAAATAAAAAAGTTGAAGAAGTCGAAGAGTTACGATCTCGACTGAGCGCCCTATTAGCTAGCGAGAAGGCCCGCAAGGTTGAGATTGCTCGCCTCCAGAAAGAAAAAGAGGATGCGAACTCACGACTCACTGAAGCGACAATTAAGTACATGACGGCAGAGAAAAAGGTGGATCGCCTCAAGAGCCAAACTTTGGCGAAAATAGAGCGACAAGCTATGTTCCAATCAAATGCTGGGGCCGAAAATAATAAGGATGGGGGGAATTGTGACGCACAATCTGCAAAAGATCAGGAGATCAATGCGAAAGTTGCCGAAGGAAATGTCGCCGATGCTGAGCAGGCCCGCAAAGAAGCTCAAGCAATTGCTAGCAAGCAGAAAGAAGAGCTTCAGCAATTGCAGGCCGATAACACTCGACTCTCAGAACAAGTAACCACCTTTACAATCAAGGTATTTTCTCTTTCTTCACGCTTGACATCTGTTCTGCGCGGGCGTTGGCTGATTGGATTATAGTTCGGAAGACTGTCGGAGGAAGATATATCCAAATGTGACGCTTATAAAAATCTTAAGGTCAAACTTGAAGATTTAGCTACTCGGTTCAACCACATCGAAGCTCTCAATAGAGAGCTGTCGGAGAGGACTGAGCACTTTGAAGCTGAACGCACCAAATATAAAGAGATGATTCTCGCCGAACAGCACACCGTGATAAGTGATATGCAACTCCAATTAAGCAGGACAGAACAGGATCTTGCTCGTGTGCGAGCTGCCAGGGATGAGCTCATCCAAGACCAGACCCAGCGCAAAACAAGAGAAGATCAGAAGCTTGGATCGATTAGGGAGGTTAATGAACTGGCTGAAACAAGGGCCTCCAGGATTGCCTCGTTAGAGATGGAGGCTGAACGGCTGAGGCTCGATCTTGACAAGGAAACCCTCTCAACCTGTCAATCTTTTACAGAATTGGGTCTGGAGGAGCTCAGGCGCAAATATGAGCAGCTCGACAAGGCTTATAAAGTTCTGACTCAGGAGTTACCTGCATTGGAGCAAGCCTTCAAGAAGGCTCACGATCAAGCATCTAGAAAGGTTGCAGGGATCCAAGAGAGTGAGGATAAGATGCGACGCTTGCAGGCTGAAGTATGCTTCCTCCTTTGTTTAACACACCCAATGCTTACTATCCACAGAAAGGAAAAGCGGATCAAAAGTACTTCTCAGCAATGAAGAACAAAGAGACGCTGAGTGCTGAGAATCGAGCCCTGAAGAACTTGAATGCCAGGAGTACAGATATTATCACTCAACTCAAGGATGCTGAAAAGAAAGTTCGCGATCTAGTGGTGGGTTTCAATCTTAAGGCCATCTACTAAAAGTACATGCTAACAAAAACCTAGGTTAATTTGGAGAAACAAATCGCCGAGATGAAAACTGTTCAACAGACCTTAATTACCAGGAATCGTGAGCATCAGTCTCGTGTGGCAGAGCAAAACAATACGATCGATTCCTTGAAGTCTCAAGTAGCCGAACTTAGCACGTATCTAAAAGCTCGTGATGCAGCAGTGTCCAGAGAGTCTGCTGGAAGAAGAGAAGCGGAGATTGAAGTCGAAAAGCTTCAGGTGAAGCTAGAAGACACCCAAAGATGCCTTGAAAATAACAGGCCAAAGGGTAGTGAAAATTCACAACTTGAAGCCTTAAGAGTATGTTCCCAGAGCGCGTGACCAGAGCAGTAAAATGGATTGTTGACATGTTTGTGACTTAGCAAATCGCCCTCTGCACCGTCTGTAGAAATCGTTTCAAGAACACTGCCATCAAACCATGCGGCCACGTCTTCTGTAGACAATGTGCAGACGAGAGAATATCCTCGAGATCAAGAAAGTGTCCCAACTGCGGGCGAGCATTTGCAGTAACCGATCTGATCTCCGTCCATCTGTAACACTATTCTTATCCTTCATGGCAATAAAGATCACATTTTGATACCACTCATCAATTTTAATACCTTCTCCGGGCCTCTTCACTCATAACATTTCTTTTTCGTTTCGGTTCGCTTCAATAAAAAAATTAGTTGGGGAGGTCTTGGGATCTATTCTGATAGAATCTAGGGAATTTTGTTGTTTTTCTTACGCTTTTCTTTTCTTTTTTATCTTGGGATCTTTTCTTCTCACATTCAATTGATATGGGCTGGAAGGGGGGGGCGGGCAAATCTTTAACAAGACAAATTTTCCTCCAATGGACCTTTCCCCTTTCTCTCGACATATCCCTTCGACTTTTTCCCCCTTTCCCTTTTTTCCATTCACCCCCTCTCCTTATCGCCGTTTTTTTTCAGGTGAACAATAAGAGAAAAAAAGCCATGGATATTTGTATATAATTACTACCCTTTTCATCTTCCTGCCGCTTTATACTATTCTTTATACTACTTCTCCCTCTTGCTCTTTTCATTCCGCCCCCTCCCATATTATCACGGAGTTTTTCTTTCGCTTCCCGCTCGTTTTATCTTCCCTTTGCTTCGTTTCTCAATTTTCTGACTGTCGATAGTGTCCCGAATATCCCATCCAATATTCAGGCATGCTACACTTTATCCAATCCTTCCTTTTTCCTTTTCTTCCTCCCCCCCTTCCCCAACGGGAGGGTAGAATCCAATTGAGAATATTAAATTTATGATAAACTACTGTTACACCCTACACAACCCCCCAGAACAACAGTGATCCCGAAGAGTATTAGATGGAGAGCCCGCACCCGAAGCGCAAACGGACGGATAGATGAAAGAAAAAGATGATGAATCCCGCCCGTTTTCCCCTCCCTCCCTTCCTCCCGCTTTCCGGTCTCAGTTTTCTTTTCTTTTCCCGTTGTTTTACTGGCACAGCACCGGTACTGGCACCTGCTTGCTGTCCGTGCATCGATTGCTAACCCCTGTCTCGTGGGGGGTTGAGGCTCTGTGATAAGCCTTTTTAGCAGGGTTTGGGTTCGGCGGGGATCGCCGAGCGGTCGTACTGGCACTTTACGCACTCTTTACAACGCATAACTCACTACGTAGTATTAGGGATAGAGCAGTTTCTATTTTGCAAGATGTAGCGTAACGTTGGTCAATGTAAGGTAGGCCCGCTTCAACTTACCGGGATCGTAGGGAGAATGAGGAATGGGGTCATGGGTGGGTTATTTTGCATGGTCCTTGCCAACCGTGATAATTATTATAATAATAACGGTATTATTATACTGTGATATGGGTCTCCCGGGGGAGGCGGTCTTTTGTGAGTCGTGGCAAGGTTGAAAACTTGGCCCCCTCGTCCTTGCTATGATATGATACTGGTATGATATGTGGGAGGGAGGGCTCCTCCGACCTGGGCTTCGGCTTTGCTAGCGGCGGCGTTTCCCCAGATGAGGCAGTCGCCAAGTATCTCAAGTTGGAAGGACGGTAAACGGGGATTTCTATCGAGGGAGCGAGAAGAGGAAATATGAGAAAAGAGAGCCCGGGGGTCCTCTCGCCCTCCTTTGGCATTTTTGTGATCCTCCATAATATTCGGCTGTTTCTCAGACAAGGATGGATGTTGATCTCCGAAGGATGATCTCCTTCTACTGCCCTCGACCCTGCTAAATATCCCTACCGGTATCTTCCTCGACACGAATTACTGACTTTAACTCTAGATAATACAACGCCTAGGGTTGGCAAATATCTTCGCCAACTCTCACAAGCCCGCTGGCGCGTCCGATGATCCCGTGTTCGTTTTTTGTTACTTCATTAAATTTTATAAGAGAAGCCATGCTAGACTACATAAATCCTGGTATATATTTCACTAGTTGGGATCTGGCCTTCGGCCGACTAATTAATACCGTCAAAATGCACAGACACACCCTCCCCCGTTACCGCAACTAACAAAATATGTTTACCATAACAAGAAACCCTTCTACCTCTTGCTCGGCAACCCATCAGGTCCAATAAGTGTATCATCGGTCTTGATAGGCCCCTCCCCAACCCTGGTCAAAATAACCCTACTAACACCATCCTTCAATGCCTCGAAGGGCCTATTATCGTATCCCTCCGGCGCAACCTTTGCGTACTTTCCGGCCCAGTCCGCAACCTCTGGCGCCAGAAACGCCCCCAAGAAACCCAGGACCCTCTCTTCGTCTTTCTCCTGATAATAAATAACGGCATTTGGGCCTGCGTCGAAAGTGTATGCTCCAATAGCCCTCCCTTCGAGCGCATTCAACGCTTCAACAGCACGAATCGCAGCCCTGGAGACGTCATTCATGTAGAATATCGGAGGTGTGGTATCCAGACAGACTGCATGGAACTGATTTGAATCAGCCATGGTGTGAGCAGCAAATTGTTCAAAGTCCCTATTCTTAATAGCAGCCTTCATAGCCTCCATCCTCTTGGGAACAACGTTCCGAAAACGGTGGGTGAAGAGCGCAGAGGTGTTCACAGTAGCTTGCATACCAGCCGTAGAAGAAACGCCCTTCTTTGCAGCAGACACGACGAGAATAATGGCTTTCATTTCCGGCCAGTGAGATGCTGGTGCCACCTCTACCGCGCACGAATCACTCCCATCCATCGCCTGTCCCATCTCCCACGCGACATATCCACCGAACAACGATCTGCAGGCCGACCCGGACCCCTGCCTCGCGACCTTGGACAACTCCATCGGTGACTCAGGAAGTTCATACAAATCCGCAATGGCCCGAACTAAGGCCGCGAAACCAGCAGCAGAGGACGCAAGTCCTGCTGCCGTGGGGAAGTTGTTCTCGGAGACGACGTGAACACAGTACTCGCTCAGCTTGGGCAGGGATGGGCTGGCGTCTTCGAGCTTCTTTCTCAAAGCTTTGAGTTCGCGAAAGCAGGCGGTTTGCCGGGCTCCCGAGACATCCTGGGCTTCACCATTCAGCCAGAGGGAGTTCTTGGTAAAGGCACTACTGCAAGCCGCTGTTGTGTGAGTCCTCAGGTCGGCCTGGGAGAGGGTTACGGAGAGAGAGGAGTTGGTGGGGAGATTGAGTTTTGTGTCGCGTTTCCCCCAGTACCTATTTAAGGATTAGTTAGATAGGGGGTCGTTCAACTCTAGGGTTCTAGGGGGGAGGGATAGGCGAGAGGAATATTTGGCGGGGGTCGGATGGTGCTGAGTCTGGGGATGGAGGGATAAAACACACTTGACGACAGCAATGTTGACGGGGGCGGTAGTGCTCGCAGAGTAGATCTTGTTATCGGCCATAATTTATCCTTGTATGATAAAGTTTTGATGAAAGAGAAGAAAAGAAGAATGACAACTCAGGGGGGAATTGACGGCCTTTTCAATCGCGAAGTGAAATAACACCCAGGGGCTAGCTCGCCAGCAACGCCATGCCAAGCTGGTAAGTCTCAAACCCTCAGACCCTTCCCTCTTCCCTATCAGGCCTGTTATCGGGAGAAACCTCACCTCTCACCCGAGAGGAAACATTTTTCGTATCAATCCCTCACTCTTCCCACTAACCCCGTTAAAAATGCCCAGTCCAGAGGATCCCAAATCCAACGCTGCTGCCGGAGCAGACACATGTCCCGTACCTCACTCCGCTCGCTCAACGTGGCTGTCCTCTGTGAAACCTTCAACCTCCTGCGACTCATCGAAAATGGACCAGACTCGCCCAGCTGGACATCTCAGGCCCTCTAATTTGGGGCTCTGTGTTGACCGGGAGGTCTCGACAATCCCGCGGGCGAGCATGGAGGGGTCTAATTCGGAGCATGATCCACGGTATCAAGACTCTAGGAGTGGAAATTGGATATACCCCTCAGAAGAGATGTTCTTCAACGCAATGAAGCGTAAGGACTGGGATCCGAGGGCCGAGGATATGCGCGCAATCGTTCCGATACATAACGCTGTTAATGAGAGGGCGTGGAAGGAGATTAAGCAATGGGAGGCCGGTAGGGGTTCTGAGAAGTTGGTCCCAAGCTCTAGCTGCTTGGCTCTGAGCATTCGCTGAGGTTTTGTGAACTTATAGATGTGGCGGGCCAAAGCTTGCCTCTTTCTCCGGGGACTCACAAAGGCTCACGCCGAAAGCCCGGCTTATGGTCCTATTAGGGTAGCACCTCCTCTCCTCCTTTACTCGAGTACTTTTCAGCAATTAACGTAAACTAGCTACCAAGCGCCTTTCGACCGCCATGACTGGACCGTTGACCGCTGCGGGAAGAAGATTGGCTACGTCATTGATTTCTACAGTGGAAAGCCCGACCCAAAACGGCCAGAAGCGCTCAGCTTTTACCTAGACGTTCGTCCAAAGTTGTCACCGGAGGGTGCATGGATGAGGATGCAGCGGTGGGCAGGGTCGTTCTTTTGAGACAGTGTTTGTATCATAAGATATATCTTGTATTATAGATGGAATCTACTCAACTACTCGAGTACTAGTAGGGCCTCGTTCGCAAAGTTCTCACGGATAGAGTGTTGGAAATTGCAGTTCAATGGCCGCACTCCGAGGCCACTGTGGTATATGTACGCACTAGTCACAGGACGCGCAAGCCATATATGAGTTAAACAACAGGACGCGCAAGCCTATGAAATTGTTTTCACCCCCTTGTTTTCTCCTTCCTTCTTGTCCCCTCTCACGACACACCTTTCTTCCTGTACACAACTTCCTCAAGTCTTTCCTTTCATCAACTTATCACAATCAATCAACAATCTTCATCTCCACTGAAGCGGTTTCACTCCACTACACAAAATCCTCACTCTAAATCATTACCTCCGCAACCACAATTTTCAACAGGCCCTTCTAATCACCGCCGGGCCCTATAGGTGATGGCGGAAGATACCAATTGGGCTAAGACTGCAGGGCCCGGCCGTCAACCCCTGGGAGGGCCGTCGTTATAAAAGACGGACGCCGGGAGTGGTGTCTTTGCCCACCCTGCCCGGGACGGTTGGGAACACTGGTCGGTTTTCTTGGTGTAAGTTGTCCCTAGATTGAGATTTTCACTATTACTAACATTATATCATACTTTGCAGTTTGTAGGATACGTGGGGAAAAAATAATGGAAAACAGGTAGCATAGTTTTCACAAGTAGCAAATTGACGCTCTCCTCCAATCACAAACGACAAATCTTAGAGTGCGCCAGTTGCTAACTTGGTATTTGAATTGTTATAGTTTTCCAGGCGAAGCATGGGAAAGTTCATCCGGACATTCGGCACTTCCATCGCATTTAATATTTACCGGACGTTCCGTGACTGCATCCCAAGCCACCGCCGGGAGATCGAGAGGAGGGAGGAACGGCTCCTCTGCCCCCTCCTCTCGACTAGACACCTACTTGCCCCCGGCCGGACATCCCCAGCTGCCAGCCGGGACCCCAACGCCAGGGCCCGCCAACCCTACCACCCCGGTGGAAAGGGAGGTGGTGGCCTAGCCGGCCCCTAGGGGTGCGGAGTGGTGGCGGTCGTTAACGTACCGGCAATTGGATACTTCTTGTGGGTGGAGGTATCCCATTAAAGTGGGAGGTAGGAGTCCACTGACATCACAAGCAACTAATGGGCCACGAGTACTAATGACAATTCAATCCTAGTTTGGGCTCAGACTTCTATGAGAGAGAACTTGTTCATTCTCGGGTGCACATGGCTGCTACCTAAATAGGACTAACAAACCTGTGTGCGCAATCATTGGTTTACCTTCAACACCATCCTACGCTTTCCACAACACAACTAGGGTGGCTGCCCGTACCCTACCACACTCAAAAATTGCATGTTGTGAACACCAACTAGAACAGCGGGAGGAGAGACTTCTCAGGCTCGAGAATTATCCCCCCAATGGCCGACCGGGGCCCCAACGCCGAGGTCCGCTGAACATATCACCTAGGCAGTGGGGAGGGAGAGGACCTTCCACCACAATGTTTTCTACATTCCTAGGTTTGTCAAAGTCAATTTAGGGTTTTTTTTTGCACCAAGGTTGCTAACTTAAGCTCGGGAGCCATTGGAAAGCATGTTCCATCTATTACGGCCGTCGTCGTAGCGACAATGCCGATCATCGTGATCACACTTGACGTCCGAGCTGCCCGCCACTAGAAGCGGGAGAACAGACAAATCCGCCGCGAACAACGTATTCAGAAAAAAGAGGCAGACGAAAGAGTGATGAAGTTGCTTAGTCAAATCCAAGGAAACGATGGGGCTGGACAGTTGAACCCGGGGGGTGGGGGAGCGTAGCCAGGGGACTGGGGGGGCTAGAAAGTAGAGTTAGCGGGGGTGGGTGGCATAAAGAGAGAAAAGACAAGTGGGTAGGGGATCTTCCCCATTATCAATTCAAAATTTTATGGCTCCTTCAGCTAAGGCCCGGTGACCGGCTACCATATTTTAATTTGTGAAATGGCCGACATCAGATATGTACAGTACTGTACAGTCCTGTACAGTACCTCTCGACCCCAAGAGCAAACCTTTAGAATACTGTGCTTGGCAGTCAACCCTTTCAGATATGATACCATCAACCAGGAAATATACTATCGAAAAAGTGAAACCATTGCATGGAGCCATCACTCTCTTCAGCCACCATTAAATAGTGAAGAAAAACACTAGTAGAGTTAAAGTATGATAGTTCTTTATTATTTCTATCATTTCCCCTAATTTCTTTGCACTGTTTAAGAGCCTGTTTGGCTGCAACGGCTCTGTTCCGTTCCCCCATACAAATGACCCTTTTCCTTCCGTTTCAAAACGGAGAGGCGATTTTCACAGCAGAAGCGGTCGCCCAACGGAACGGAACTATTGCAGCCAAACAGGCTCCAAGGGACAAAAGATATGCCAGAGTGTGTAAAGACTTTGTTGTTTGTTGCAATGTGGGTTGTCCCTGTAAAGGTTTCACTTTTTCGATGCTAAATTTATTTCCTGGTCGATGGTAAATTTATCCAAAATGGTTGGCTGTCAAGCCCATGGTACTCGAGTACTCGTACAAGTATTCCAAAGGTTTGCTGAATAAGGTGTCAGTCAGTCTCTTCTCGAAGGGGCTTCGCCACACTTTCTAGCGTGAAAACGAGTTTCACCAGACAATGGGGTACCGAGGCTCGTGATAGAGACTTTGCGAAGAAGACACTGGATGTGAGGCAAATGTGGCTACGGACCAACCAGATTACTATGATTTGCTCTGGATGCGAGATCACAAAGTCTCCAATGCCTTTACGAGTACGAGTACACTGCGGCTATAAGATCAGATGGTATCCCGAAGGAGTAGGAGTCGTGAACGGGAGAGTATGGTGTGGGGCTCATCACCAGTTATCAACCGTTTCGGTGCTCAGCCAACTGGTTTCTTTGCCAAGACATTGAAGGACCGGGTGTTCGGTTCAACCAGGTCCCGTGGGGGATGAAACTCTCTGCCCCCACCTCCTAGATTGATATTTGTGGTTTCTGATGGAGGTAAAGAAACATCTTCCTTCTCGTTACAGTGCTCGAGTACAGACTGGTACCCCAGCATTACAAGCGCCATATCAGGACCGATTGATTTACAGCACTTCTTAAAGCGTTCCGTTGCATATCCACTTCCCTTCCATTCATAGGGGATCACACCCTCCCTACTATTTCATCCCCTGACCTACATACAACTTGATACAAGCTCTCCCCGGGAACGCAAAAGGAAGGGAAAGGAAAATCCCGGCATGCCCCTCCACCGGTACCTGCCGTTTATCCTCCTGTCATTAGGCACTGGCCTAATACCCGTAACCGCCCACGAACACGGCGCAGAGGGAGTCCCGGAAGGAAAAGCGGTCTCCCCCGATCCCCTAGACTCGATACTATGGATCCACATCTTCACAATGATAACCGCCTTCGGGGTGATCATCCCGTTCGGAATGGTTTTGGGGATCATCAGGAGCAGGTGGCATGTTCCCGTGCAGGTGCTAGGAACCGTCCTGGCGGTGTTGGGCTGGCTGCTCGGGCATGCGCACAAGGGGAGGCAATTCGCGCCGAACATTCACGCGGCCTTTGCATCCTCATTGATGAGCATGTTGGCTCTGCAGGTTGGCTTGGGGATCTATCTGAGGTTGCACCTGGAGAAGGGGTGGCATGGTGTTGCTAGGTGGCATCTGGTTCGCTTGCATGGCATCGTTGGGAAGGTGATGCCTGTGGTGTCGTGGACGCAGATGTTGTTTGGGGGGATTACTGCGTGAGTTTATTCCTCTTTTCTTTCCTTTTTCCCTTTTATATGCCGGTACTGGGGCCGCGGTGGTCGATAGATGGGCAATTGATGACAATGGTGGCTGGTAGGATGGGGTTTTGCCGAGCGGATCACCAAGGGCAATGCCTAGCGCATTTTGTAGGTCATCGCTTTCTTTTCGCCCAATCTTCCCTTTTCTAAGGGAATGTGGGTCACTGACTGGTTTTCCTTGGCGGGTACGGTAGATCATGGGTAGCTCGTTCATAGGATACGGCATAATAATGGTGATTATTCTTTTTGCTGGCCAGGCTTGGTTGAAGAGGACTGGGAGGTCCCAAGAATTTTGGGATTCTTTGGTGATCACTATTTGGGGTGAGTCTCACTCAAAGCTTATATTCTCTATCTTTTAACTGACTTTTTGTATGATAGGGTTTATAAACACATGTATAGTTATCAGCTGCCTTCCTCGGGTAGATGTACGAGGCTTGTACTGACAAGCGTTCTTATTAGTTACGGAGCACAGGTGGGGCCGAGAATGGGCACATAACGATATCCAGCATACTTCCATGGGTGTCGTTTGGTGGTGTGCGGGTCTTTTGGGGCTCTGGCTCTCCAGAGGAGGGAACAAGCAGCCTAAACGCAACCTCATTCCTGGGATTGTGATATTCTTGACCGGATATGCTATGGTAACTAAAGTTGGTGCCGTTCGTTCCAATGCATACTGACGTGAAATGCTCCAAGTCCGCACATCCTCAACACTTAATGCTCTCAACCATGGTGCACAGTGTATTTGGTTACACCCTTATGGCAGCTGGGCTAGCGAGAATCGTCGAGATTGCGTTTGTCCTGCGAGATAAGCCTGCTCTTGATGGGGAACCGAGCAGTTTCCAGCATTTGACACCATTCGTGAGCCTCGACCTTTTCATTTGACCCTCTGTTCATGTTATGCTGATTTGCCATGCTGCCCTGTAGTTGCTCTTTGCTTCGGGTTTCAGTAGGTTTCGCGGTCCCGGGGGTGGCAGATTGGGCCTTATGCTGGCTTTTGAATACGTTTACTAATGGCTCGTGTTTTACCAGTTTTCATGTGTGCTACCGAAGAGCGTATGCCGACCCATGCTCCTGTGGTGTCAGCACTGATTACTGACTCTGTTTTAGAACTTGCACTTGTCGACTCCGTTGGGATCGATCACGTATCCTATCTTCTAGTCCTATATAGCCTGGCATCCCTGATGTACCTCTGTAAGTGTTGTCAGAGCCAATTCTATATTGGGCTCTTGATCTGTGCTAAAGGCTCTATCATCAATCAGTTACAATGGTCCTCATTCACACATATACCTCGAATCCCAGGGACGCGAAACAAGTCCCCCCAGCCGTTGCGGCAGAACGCGGTATGAATGGTCACGCAGATAGGAGAGTCCACGATGCAGAAGAGTTTGAACTCGAGGGTCTAATCAGCGAAGCTGACGAGGAGGAGGATAAGCAAGAGTAATCCGTAGAATTATCCACAGGGGTGTGAGGATAGGAATGGGGGGGGGGGGTAAATAGCGATGCTAAAAACGGCTAATATAAGGGATTTGAGCTCATCGAGTTCTGTGGCCGAACGGGTTTGGGGAGGAGTAGGGGGGGGTTTCAGTGACATATCCCTTCGTTTAGTTTCGTTGTTGGAGCTAAAAGTTAGCGGCTCATGTTAGTTTAGCATTAAATTATAATAATAATAATTTGTGTTCCTAGAGGTAAATGATCATACAGTGGGTAATGGGTTGAGCACAGGACTCGCACAACCACACTACTACCATAAAGACGGGTGCCAGGGCTGTGCTCGAGTACAGCAGAGATGTCCCTACCCGGAATATTGGACTGTTGAGCCATTGCCTCATCACTCAGGATGCATACTTTGTGCCCGCGGGAGGAATGAGATACTGCGATAAGGGTGTCTCACCAGCGCACCAGCTATCGTCCAGACCTCCCCAACCCCAGAACGCCCGATCACCCATATTCATGCCCGAGTATGATACATGAACATTTAGGTCTGGATTTAGCACTGGCCTGGGGAGAGTGCACACTCCTGTTTCATTCACTCTTCACATTACACTGTACCGTTCATACATATCATACCGCATATAGGCTCGTCCTGGATTAGAGAAAGTATGATACCCGAAAAAACAGGGGGGGTATATTTTGTATAAGTTAGTATGAAGAAGTTTAACCTGGAACTCTCGGAGGTTCATACGGGACAGAGAGGTGTCCGGGAAGGAAAGAAAGAAATAGGCGGTTTCAGAGTGATAAAATAGAGTGAGAGAGAGAATAACGGCGATGCAAAGGAAAAACGTGGAATTGAATTATTGAAATCTGCCAAAAATGGGTAAGTTTACCAGACCTGGGGAGTGCAATAGATCCAAGGGCTGGAAGAACTTATTATATACAATACTGCAGGTAAGATCCCGTTTCCGATTGATCGATGAAATACCAGTAATAGGAGCAATTACAGCCCCCCCCCCCTCTCCCCAAGGGTAGTGAGATTCTCAAGTTGAGAGAGTGGTGGTGTGCATAAAAAAACTGGTATCATATGTATATGTCTGCGCTTGAGAACAAGACTTTGCCTAAAAGAACATACTTGTGTGGATGGGGAAAATACATCGCCAAGAAGGGCAAGAGGACCGCCACTCTCGAAATTCGAGAATATCGCGACCCTTCGGGGGGAGGAGACTATATATAGCGGACGATCTTTTGTCGTTGGGGGGGCAATAGCAAAGGGCCCATAATTATTATAAAAGCGAAGAAAATGGTCCATAGGGAAATAACTATTTACTAAATACGAGGGATCTATCCAGAAATTGGTATCACTCAACTGCTTTTGTATGATATAATGGTATTTTAAACGTTTCAGGCTTATATAAACTATATCGGATCGAAGCAAATAAAAGCCACCTTAAAGTAGAAATAAGACTGATGGACTACGGTAAACATATATATTCCGCAATGTGGTTACTGAACCCTTGACATTTTGTTATACCGGTATGATAGATAGCTAATCACCTTGTGCTAGCTGCCTCAAGGTACCGGTACTCGAGTAGTAGAGAGAAGATCAAGAGCTATTAACTCGACAGGTGAAACTCGAGCACAGCAAAGAATAATTAGGAAGGAAGATGGCTATTCAGGAAGTTTTTCCTCTTTTGTTATGTATAATAATATAAAGAACATGCGAAATTTTCTGGTAATGATAGTTTCCCGCTTTTTTTTTAAACAAAGTCGCGGAACACCAAAATACACACTCCAGCCAAATACACAGTTTGCTACTGATTGGTTGGGTTTAGGTGATCCTTAACCTATAAACCAATCAGTGGTTTTGGGACTGTGTGCTGTATTTGGACGGGGTGTGTGTCTTTTGGGTATTCTTCGATCCCACAAGAGGATCTGATTTGGTGTTGTGAATTGTTTGCCCCCAGTTTCTCTAACAGTTCTGATAGGCGATTCATAAAGTCTTTGGGCTGAATTCGCGCCAAGATGTCCCGACTTACACCTAACCACTCGAAGCTTGACGCCAATTCATCAGAATACTTTAGGAATGGTCAAGTGCCGGGTACAGTACCTCTCTATCCGCGAGAACTTTGTTATTAACAAAACTTTATTCTCTCCGGGCTTTCAATGGCCTTAATAGCTCGTGCGACCAATCTAAGTACTGTACTTACGGCCCCAATCCATAGGATACATAGGAATCCCACATTACTAACCTTTGGCTTCAGCCACCGCAGTACCCATAACCAGCCTATAGTCTCTAAACTAGACCTTGCTGCGAAATCGTCTTCAAAATGGCAGAGGGAGACTTCTTACCTGCAGTATGCCTCATCTCCCTCTCCCCCCTCTCTGCACTCTCCCACCACCCCGGTTGCCAGCCGTCAGTCCCTCAACCTCCAACTCCACCGACCTAATACCACTCGCCGGGAACTTGATCCCCTTGTCCAAGCCCCCACCCAACTCATTTATCAACTTCCCCTACACATACAAACCTCCCCATCTCCATACCCCACCTCTTCATAACCAGGTCCGCGACCAGGTTACCATCCGCCATCCTCTCCGCCGCCGACCCTTCCTCCTTACCCTTACCCTTACCCTGGGACACCATAGGCACCACGACATTCGCTGCCCGCCTCATTTCCCCCTTAACCTCCTTGCCAACCCCAACAACTCATCCTGCCTGTCCAACCCGATGATGTCAACCACCTTCGACAAGGCAGCATTCCTCGTTTCCTTCACCCCTTCATCCGCGAGAACTTTGCGAATGGGCTGTAGATTCAAAGAGAAAGTTGACAACGAGGGCCTCTCCTCTCGGCGTTAATTAATCCGCCCATTGCTCACGTGACCCATGACTAATTCTGGCGAGGTGACCGGGTATGCTGCAATTGTGCGGGGAAAGAAAAGGTTGGGGTAGAGTGGGGTGTTGGCTGAATGGTATTAATAGTCTATGACGATAAACTTCACTCACGGACGGTACTGCGTGAGTGAGTGATTGCAATGGTGATAGGATGGATGGAGGCTAGAGTGAGTTGAGTTAAAGAAAACAAACGTGGCAAAACCGCTTTCCTTCCCCAATCCGCAGCGCTTGCGTGCTGTGGCTGCAGTTGCGAGGTGGGGGGGTGGTGGTGTTTGTTCATTTATCATGTTTCCAATTTCTTTGAAACGGGGTAAATGGCGTATTTTACTGGAAACTGCAGGGCCCACTTTACCGCGCTGCGCTGCACTGTATAAAGTATTTCTGGGTTGTTTTGTTGTTTGTTTGTGGTGTGAGCGGTGGGCAGGGAGGACCTTTCGCTTCGGTTTTTATCTGGAAATGCGGTGGCGGTGCGGCTGCTGTTGGTGGTGGTATAGGGGTCACACTATTGGCTGCTGACTATTTACGTTATCGTTATCTGCGTATGATAGATATCGTGAGGTTTGAGGTTCGTTCGGGTGAGTTTGGTTTGTTCGGATGTGAGTGAGTGAGTGAGGGAGTGAGCGAGTGAGTGAGTAGGCGAATGAGTGAGGGAGTCGAGTTGAGTTAAACATATAATATCAACCTTATCCAGCTGTACCGATCTGGATTCCGTTGAAGCTGCCGGTACGGTACTGTGATGCATGGTACCGTCCACTACTTGTCTGATACAGTGGTGGCGGACTGGCTAGGATGATCCTTTAGTACCGCACTCGCGCTGTATGGTATTGTCCAAGCACTGTATCATACGGTGCATATCCCTCCATGCTGGTAAAGTCTGAGAAGAGCTTGAAGGGGGGACTCGTGCCGAATCTTTTTTAAATAAATAAATAAGTAATAAAAGTAATTGTTCGAGTGAGGTTGGTCTCGGACTGGCTTTTTTTTTCTTCTCACTCCATTCTTCGTCTGCTTGATGATGATGGCTGCTGCTGCGTTCTGCACCCGCGCCTCCACGTCTGTGTCCGTCTCTTGCTGACTGACTTCTGCCTTCGCCTCTTCTTCTTCCTCCTTCCCCCTTCCCCTGCCACCTGCCCTTGCCTCGTCGTGCTGTCCCGCCCTCCCTTTCCCTCCCACACTCTCTCACTCACTCGCTCTCTCACTCACTTACCGTACTCACTCCCCCCCCCCCCCGACTGACCCGCTGCAAACACCCCCGCCCTCAACTTCCTTCCTTCCTGACTGCTTCACAAGCACAAGCTTCAGAATCAACTCCGCCGCCACTTCCCACTCGTGCTTTCCCCACCGGCCCTTTTAGTTCTTTCTCTCACCAGTCACCATTCTATTCTGTCTCCACCCTCCTCTCCCATTCCATTCTCTGTAAACCCTCTTACGAATAGCACACGAACCCTCGTCTGCCTATTAGAGGTGGCTCGACACGCTGGGTATTTAATTCCTGCCTGCTCCTGCATTTTACCATTCTTCCTGGAACATTCTCTTTGATTCCCGAGTCAAGTCACGCGTACTACCGGTAGAGTGATAGAAAACATTACACTCTCTCTCCTTTCTCTCTCCTTTCTCTCTTTTCTATCACACGGCAAACAGCCACGCACGCACACAGTCAACCACTCTCTTCTCACCCTCACCCTCCCCTCCCCTCTCTTTCCCCCCTTAACTACTATCTCTCAACCTTACCATCATGGCCGACGAACGCAAGATCGCTGAGCGCATGCTCATGAACGAACTAAAGGAGCTTTCTAAGGAGAACTGGGTGAATGCTGAAGTGAGTCTTCGATTACTTGTTGTGCTTTTAGGCTTGTGTGGCTTTGCGACTGGAAGTAACAACCTACTAATCTGATATTTCGCTTTTTTTTTTTTTGTTTGTTCTAAAGCCTCGGGATGGGAACTTGTTTCTTTGGGATATCGCCTTGATTGTTGTAAATCCTACGTCCTTGTATTGCGGGGCCTATCTTAAGGTATCACTCCCCAACTCTGTTTTGTGCCTGGAATGTGCCTTTGTCGGTATTGCATGATCTAACTCGTTTGTTCTCTCTTTTTTCCTTCTCCCCCAGGCTGAACTCAAGATTCCGAAAAATTATCCGATGAGCCCCCCCGAGTTCAAGTTTGTCCGTCCGCTCTTCCATCCCAACATCTACCCTGATGGCAAATTGTGTATCTCGATTCTTCATGCCCCTGGGGAAGATGAGACATCTGGAGAGCTCGCTTCGGTACTTAACACCCCTCGCCTGGAGAAAGCTGGTCACAGCGGCTAATGGTTTGTTAGGAGCGTTGGTCGCCTGCTCAACGCATTTTTACCGTGTTGATCTCAATCTTATCGCTACTTGATGATGCCGAGGTTTCCAGCGCGGCGAACGTCGATGCTGGTGTTATGCTACGCAAGGAGCCGGAAAAGTATAAGAAGGTTGTGAAGGAGCATGTCGAGACTTCTAAACGCGATATCCCTGCTGGGTTCAAGATGCCCAGCCTTGTTGAGACCAGGCCTCCAGAGAAGGAGGAGGTGGACGATGATTTTTGGTGTGAATTTGAGGGGGAGAGCGATTATGGGGACACTAGTGATGATGAAGATATGGTTTTTGGTATGATTTCTTTTTCGAACCCGGAGTGCGGTTTCGGTTTACTGATTTGGTTGGTGTTTAGAGGATGATGAAGAATCTGATCCCGATGAGGCGGAGGAAGTGAGTCAAGACGGAGAGAAGCGTACCTGTTGAATTGCCTACCAACCAATTATATTCCTGTCTTGTTATCATTTTTTCTGTTCTGGAATTCTGAAGCCGTATTACAATATGCTTTCCCTGCTGACCCTTTTCTCCCCATATCTCGTTTCTTTCCACAATTCGCTTTATTCCTGTTCTTGAGCGATTAAAATTTTAGCGTTGCATCTTCCCCACTAATTTCACTTTTATCTCCTCATTCCTGTTTTCTTTCGCTGTTAAATCCTCAGGTTTCTCTTTATTGGCTGGTTGGCGTTTCTTGGAGAGGGGATGGAGGGAGACAGCATCAGCGGGTGGAGGTTCCGGTCGAGGAGGGATCCCGAGGAAGGTCAGTATTTTTTGATCCTCATGGCCATAGTGCCCGTCGGTTCATTTGTTTTTATATTTTTGTTGTAACCGTATGAAGAAACAAACGGCTCATTGCCTATTATCTGTAATTGGTCTCATGGTCATGAGGGTGATATCCCAAACGCTCTTATTCGGAAAAAGGTTGCAAATGCCCACGAGTGAGGAGCCGTGATAATAGTTGCTAAAAAAGGATGACGTAGAAGATCTTTCCCCATGAGCCAGAGTGGCCTCTGCCCTGCAGCAGAGCCGCAGCCGGGCAACAGGCAACGCACCGACCGGAGAAGAAAAAGAGAGAGTTGGTACGATATCATAAAAGGTCCCTCCGCTTCGCATCAAACAACCATGCGCCCGTTTCTTAAAACCTGCAACAGGAATGTGTTAATACATTCCCGGCGGCCAGTGGTTAGACATTTGCTGCCTGCCATCGGTGTCGGCAGTGGTCAATTCCTCCTAAAGCCAAAGGGCGAATATGGAAGAGCCTGGTACTCACAAAAAAATAGCAACAGGGCGCCACACAACGACGCAGCAGCCTCGGAGTCACAGCAACAGAAGGAGAAGGAAAAGAAAAAACGAAAAACAGGCTCCCAATCCTCCAAGAATTCACTCCGAAAGGTCGCGGCTCAAGCGGGGCATGCGGCGAGTGGGACTGGGCGGACAAGAGTACTGCACCCCCCGCACTTCTCCCCTCATTCTGGAAAGCTACTGAACGGGCGAACAGGTCTGCACAGCCTACTGCACTGCCGAAAAGTATGACCTCCCGAATGCGACGCGCCTTCTCCTCGCGGAAGGCTACACGCCCGACCCCCTCCTAACGGGCCTGGACGAGCAGGTTATTCACCTCCGCCTACCCATACCGATTTTGATCCCAGGCGCGGAGACGGGGTGTCGGGCTGAGGATGGGGATATCTTCATATTCCCGTCGGGGAATATAGTATCCTGGTCGCTACCGCCGCAGGAAGTGATGTCCGTGGGAAGGGTCATTGCGCAGGCGGGGGATCGGGTGTATGTGGAGGGGGACGTAGAGACCGAAGATCTGGAGTATGTTGAGGACCCCAGGATCCGCAGGAGCAGGATAGTCGGTGATGTGATTACGCTGGGGACGGCGGGACGGGAGAACTGGGTTTTGGCGGAGGGGGGGGATGGGTATCCTCAGCCATCCTCCTCCTCCTCCTCCCAAGGCATTTCTCTGCCACCGGTACCTGCGTCGACACCGGCGTCGGCAACAGCGCGCACACCAAAAGAAGAACTGGCAACAACCCTTGCTAAAGTGGCCTTCTCCTCTGGCCTCTCGCGGAGCACGAAACTTGCGGTGCTGGAATCTATGCTCGACTCCTACCTAATGACAACTCACACCATCCCCACGCTCCTCTCCCGTGGCTCAAAGCTTCCCTTCACGCGCTCCTTCATCCTACGCAAGACTGGCGAGCTGCTAGAGTTCCGCGCGCAGCTGAACCTCTACTCCGAGCTGACGGACTCGCTGCCGGACATATTCTGGGACTCCAGGCACGAGCTCGGGCTCGAAGGATATTATGACGCCGTCGGCCGCGCCCTGGATGTGGATGTGCGCATTCGACAGTTGAATGCGAAGCTAGATTACGCCTCCGGTATTGTTGAGGTTCTTAGGGAGAGGCTGAGTGAGAGGCATTCGCTCCTACTCGAGTGGATGATCATCATCTTGATTACAATTGAGGTTGGCTTTGAGGTGCGCAGGCTGTGGGGTGAAGGACGGAGGAGCGAGGTTGAGGCTAGGGAGTATAGGGAGTGGAAGGAGAGGAGGGAGAGGGAGGGCGATGGGGAATTCCAAAAGTGGAGGAGGGAGATGGAGGGGGAGTAGTTGAGTGGACGGACGGGCATAAGATGAGATGGGAGGATGAAGTGCGGAGCGAGGAGGGGGCGTTATTTGTTTTTTGCTCCTTTGCAAAAAGTGGAGTACCGGTATTTTCTCTCTTTAGATTTGTATGATAGTATTATTATTGTACAATAACCTTTTTTTAGTTGGAAGGGATGTAACGGTTCAAGGGAGGGAGGGTGGGTGGGTGGGCTGTCATGGGGAATCACTCACATGTGTTGTATATTACTGTTACTACTACTGCCCCGCTACTCCATTTTTTATTTTTTATCTCCTACTCCTCTCACCTAACGCTATCTGTCCTAGGGGTCATTGGACACTCCTCGAAGAAGATATTTACACAACACCGAACGAGCACCTCCTCCTAAGAGCAAAGTATCAACCAGTATTCCCTCAATGGCTAATCTAGGCCAACTCGTCGCCCTTCTAGTGATCTAGTCGGTCAGATTCATCGAATAGAAGAACGCCGAGAGGGAGGGAGGGGTATAGTGTGTTTGCTACAGCATAGTACAGAATTATACTATAAGGAAAAGTGCCTATACTCCGAACGAACGAACCTCTACAATCCGGCAGGCAGGCAAGACTTCACAAAACGTTTCCTTATATATATATATATATTATAGTGTCGTATATCTGGGGTATGGTGAATGTCGTGTATTATACATTTCTCTGCCGTTGGCGGTGGGATGGCCGGGAGGGACTTTGGTATGGAGGAGTACTTGCTGTAGGGGTGAAGATGGTAGGATATATATCTGACCCGGCAGTCATCACTTGAATACGGTGTATGCTGATTGATGTACTGTGCTCGAGTACAGGTGGATATATTGGTATCGTAATAATATTATTATGATATGTGGGATTAGTATCTGGGCAGCACTTACAAAGTATGATATGATACAAGTATCATATAATACCCCATGTTGCTTTCCTTAGGATTTGGAAGCCGGTTTGCCTGGATGCCTAAGTTGGGAGTGTGCGCCGGCTTCGAAAGCTTGGTATGGTAGATACTCGATTAGAGCCTCCATTCTTTCTTTCTTCTCTAGTCGAGCATATTATAGTATAATATTATCATAATTTGACTCGACAGCTTCCCCGTCTTACGCTTGCTTAAGCCGTGCAACTACTGCATAGTATATATACACCGGTGCTGTATTAAACTGCACTGTACTGTACTCGTACTTGCACTGTATCACACCGTGCAAGTATGGTACCACACTATCACAAACAAGCCCGTGTAACCTTCCATCACCTCTTTCTTAGGTTTTTTTTTAGTAAAAGACCAAGGGTTAGGGCTGCACCTTTGTCCTACCCTGCATTCATTGGTGCGCCTTTCTTGAATTCTGGCCAACTTTTTCTTTTCTTTCCTGAACCTGTTCTTGACATAACCGTTGAGGCCTCCCAATCCTTTCCTTTTTTCTTCTTTTCCCTTTTTTCTTTTTTCTTTCCCTTGGAAGCTTTTGGAAGGTGTGCTGTACTTGTAACGGATCTATGATAAGGAACTTTCTTTCAATTCTTTTACCCTTCTTCCTCACTCATCCATTTCTTCTAGTGCGACAAAAACATTTGAGCAATTTTTTTTGTTGAGAGAGGTCAAGAGGATGTTGCAGTTCTCAACAACAACGACGACGACGACGCTGTTTGTTTTACTACTACTGTTGTGCTTAACAGTGACGACGACGGCGACGACAGCAACGGCGTCAACATGTCGAGCCGTCACGGCGAATTATATCACGCATCGGTTACCGCAGCAGTGTTTGAGGGGCGGGAGTGGGAGTGGTGGGGGGAATTACACTGCTACGCCTAGTTCTAGTTTTGAGCAAGTGGCTGCTTCTATAGCTGCAGTCACAGCGAGGGTAGGTGGTGGAGCGGAGGGGGGAACTCAAACGGCGATAGAGGCTTCCGGGCCTACACAAATTCCTTCGGCGGGTTCAACAGTTTCGTCTGAGAGCGCACCGGTGGGCACCGCAACCCCGCCACCTCCAGCACCCCTGCCGGAGGCTACCGAAAACGAAAGCGAGGATTCCCCCCTCGACACGGCCAAGTTCCTCTCCTTCGAAGAATGGAAAGCACAGAATTTGGCCCGAGCTGGGCAGAGCTCCGAGAGCTTTGAGGACCGAGTGCGGGAGCCTCGGCGCGGTGGCGCTAGCGGTTCTCTGAACAATGCTTTGGACTCTCTGGGCGAGGACGCTGAGATCGAGCTTGACTTTGGTGGCGAAACTGATGGTGGGGTGCCTGAGTATAAGGTTGGTCGCTCGGATAAGCCCAATTCAGCAACAGCCAATGGTGACGGTAATGGTGGAGATGGAGACGGTCCGGACCCGCGCGGCCATACAAGGTCCAAGAATGCAGGGACGACGTGCAAGGAGAGGTTTAATTACGCTTCTTTTGATTGCGCAGCTACCGTGCATAAGACGAATCCTGAGGTTAAGGGGGCTACTTCGATACTTGTGGAGAATAAAGATAGCTACATGCTTAATAAATGTGGTGCCGAGAAGAAATTCTTCATCGTGGAGCTCTGCGATGATATAATCGTCGATACGATCGTCCTGGCGAACTTTGAGTTTTTCTCATCCATGTTTCGTAGTTTCAAGGTGTTTGTCAGCGATCGGTATCCAATCAAACAGAATGGCTGGAAGGACCTCGGTACCTTCGAGGCGAGGAATTCTCGGCAGGTGCAGGCCTTCCTGATCGAGAACCCGCTCATATGGGCGAGGTATTTGAAGGTGGAGTTTTTGACTCAGTATGGGAATGAGTTTTATTGTCCGATTAGCTTGTTAAGGGTGCATGGGACGACTATGATGGAAGAGTTTAAACACCAAGGCGAGACCAGCACTGGCGGGGCTGAGGAGGATATCATTGAGGAGGTAGTTCCTGAGGCCGTTGCTGTGAATATAGAGGAGGAGATGCAAGCACGAGTTACAGCTGTGGCCCCGGTGGTGGAGGAGGAGGCACCCAAGGAGGTGTATGAAGTCAATGAAGAGCCCGTACAGGAGGTTAGGATCCAAATGGGTCATGATGACGGATCGGCGATCTGCAGGCCGGTGTTAGTGTTGGAATTTGGGCCTTTGTTTCTGCCGACTTGTGCAGTCATGCGTATGCCCTCTGCGACGCATTCCACTCCCACCTCCGTCATGACGGAGTCGTCCACTATCATTTCCGCTGGGATGTTGTCTTCCTCCGCAGTAGTAATGGAGGCCATCGGCCCTACAAGTGCAAACCCTAATCCCCCGGAGAACAGCGCCAGTGAGGAACCAACGCTAGTGACTCCCTCTCATGCCAAAGAGAAGGAGAGGGAGACGACATCTGATACTAGCACTGCCAGCGTTAAAGCACCCGACACAACCTTCCGGGAGCCCAAAAACCCCCCCTCTCCCCATCCTCCCTCTCCCCCCCCTGCACCCTCCGGGTCCCAAGTAACCCACTCCCACCCTCCCCCCGCGGTGCCAACAACCCAAGAAAACTTCTTCAAAACCGTACACAAGCGCCTAAGCCTGCTAGAAGCAAACGCAACCCTCTCGTTACAATACATAGAGGAGCAATCTCGCATACTCCGCGACGCCTTCGTCAAGGTTGAAAAGCGCCAAATGGAGAAGACGGCACAGTTTATCGAGAAACTAAATTCCACGGTTTTGGCAGAACTGCGTAGCTACGTTTGTCCCCTTCTTCCCTTTCCATCTCCGGATTCCTGGCAGTACTGACGCTTAGAAGAGGGAACAATACGACCAACTCTGGCAATCGACGGTGATAGCCCTGGAATCACAGAATACGCACACAGACCAGCAGATACAAACCCTGACGACACGGCTAACCCTACTCACCGATGAACTCCTCTTCCAGCGGCGCATCTACCAACTGCAATCCCTCCTGCTGCTACTAATAATCATAGCTATGGCGGTCAGCGTCATTATATTGTTCTTCAATCGTGGATCTACCTCTTCAAATTCAGTCTTGTTCGGAGGAGGCCGAGGGTTGCTAACGAGACACCTACGCTCGGCCTCCCAGGACGACGATCCGCAAACACCATTACTGCTACAAACCCCCCCACCTCCGACGCCGACGCGGCGATTACCCCCCAGCGGAGATTCACTAACTTCTCCAACATTGAAGTTCTCACCCCCGAGCCCCACCACTCTTGCCCGAGAGGAGGAGGATGAGGAGGAGGAGGAACAGGAGGATGAGGAAATCGAGGGAACAAGAAGCTCCCCCGCAACACCCAGAGGGACGAGAGATGTTTCTGCACGTGGGGGCCCATGGGCACGATTCGGGCCGAGGCTTAAGTCTGAAAAGGACAACGGTGGCGCTGGTAGTGCGGTGGCAGGGAGGTGGGGTCGTCTGCCAAGTCCGTTGGGGAGTTATCCCGCGGGCAGCGGATATGCCAGTGGCAGTGGCAGTGGCAGCGATAGTGGCAGCAGTAGCGAGCGCGAGTGCTAGTGAGACAGAGAGCGGACGTCGCATCGCTATTGCTAGAGAGGTCTTCTGCTTCTTCCGCTGAGAGTGGGTGTATGATATCCCTGCACTTCCCTCTCCTGCCTTGCTTTTTCTCTCTTTCTCTTCTGCCGCTGTTTAAACATTGCCATTTTACCTCTTTCTTTTCTTTTCTTCCTTGGTCTCAGCATGGGATTTGGTGTTTGTTTGTCGTTTGCATTTGGCGATTGGTGGGATTCTGCTTTGCTTCTCCCTCTTTATTATATACCTCTGGTATACCCGTAATCTATGTGCTTGACGGGAAAAGAGACGGTTTTGTTTTTGCTTGCTTACTTTATTTTTATTGTATTTTTACTCGTGCAGTGTACAGTAAAGTACGGTGCGATGCTTTATGACCCTTGCTTTTGTTTTTGCATTCTTCTCTTTTAGTATCACGCTGCGGCAAAAGAAGGAAATACAGTTACCGGTATTGCCGTAATGATAATCTACCGGTTTTCAGAACTCCCTACTGCCGGTACTGTACTGTATTCTACGAGCACTCGAGTATAGCATAGTACAGTACCAGCACTGTAATTTCAAATCGCCTCCCCACCAAAATCTCTCTCTCATAACATACTAGTACCTCTGTGGCGAGTTTCTGGAAAAGCTCAACCTGTGACTGGTCTCTGACAAGGAAGTGGCAAATGACAATCTCAATCCTTCCAATTTCTCACAATAGAAGAGGAGGTGGGGGATAGTCCAAAACCTCCTGACTCGAATGAAACAAAAGCTTTATCCAGACAAAGTGCACGCACTCACACGACCATTTCCAATTGTAGCGCGCTTATCATAATAAAAAATATTGTGTCAAATTTACCGACAGAACAGAACAAGACAGGAGGCAACCTATTTCTTTATTCAACTCTTGGCGCATCGAGTCACTGGCTGTGATTCATTTGCCCGATCGGTTTCATTTTCAGCCCCTCGTCTCCCCCGTACGATACCGCACTATACCGGTTTGTTTAATCACACTATCCATATGTAAACACACAAAATTCCCTAACGTCAGTCTAATCTCACCCACACGCTCAACCTCAACCACCCTTCCCCCCCCTTCAACAGCGAGCGCCGCCTACACATTCCATGAAAAACTTAACCCCCTACTACAACAAGTCAAGTAAGTCACTGACTGTTATGTTACCAAAGGATATGTTGTGACTCTTGTTTACTCCCCCCCCCTTCCCCCACCATATAAAAAACCCTCTGCGCAGTACCAAACTCTGCTATACCATCATACTTTTTATTATTATTTGCGGACCATGGCTGAAATATTTGCTCGACTTCTCTCCATCTACGACGGTCTGGTTAAGGCTCCCACTAAGGAAAGGGCGTTGCACAACCAATTATGGGTCGAGCGCGCAATCTTCGTTGCATGGGGGCGCGCAGTCGGCCTTTGCGCTGATGCTCGTTCGAAACCGATGGCGAGCGATTTCGACGATAAGGATCTATTGAGTGCAGCGGAGATTACCATGAATAGTATAGTGGAGGTGTGCGCCGATGGAACGACGGCGACGGCCTGGAGGAACTTTGGTGTGAGGAAGGGTGGGAGGGGATTTTTTCGAAAGTTCCTTTGGAAGACAAGCGAGGAGGAGGAGGAAGGGGAGGGAGACGAAGCGTGGGAGATTGCTGATGGGAGAAAGTTCAAGGGCCTGGTGGACGAGCTGAGGAGAGTCAACTGTGATCTGGAGAGGATTGTTCCTAGGAATTGTGCCTCGGCGCATCCGGTGGAGCCGGAATTCGAGGACGAGGATGAAGAGGGAGAGGGAGAGGAGGGAAGCATACTGGAAGAGGATGCAATGGCCGGCATACCACCGCCGGCATATTACCGCCCCGCCTCCGCGTCGCCATCTCCGCCAGCCTCTTTCATTTCTTCACCACCACCATCACCCCCATCGCCATCCCCGCTTCCTTCAAACCGCCATAAACCCCGCCGCAGCATAGACCTTCCCCCCGCCCTTGCGGCCCTCCTGACAACCTACAACATGACAGTGCGGGCCTACGGCCCTTCCGCACCGGAAACTCTCGCGATCGAAGACCTCCTCTGGCACAACCACTTTTCCCAACCTCCCGCTTTCTCCGCTGTGCATACCGCGCAAATAACCCACGGCCGCGACGGCCCAGAAACCATCCGGACACTGCACTCTTTCGCCCGCAATCTCTCCGACAAACAGGATTTCACTATGGCGCTCGCACTCTACACAATCTGCCTTTCGCGTGAGACCCGTGTGTACGGTAGCTCGCACCCGCAAACGCTCCGGTCAATGTCGGGCCTCGCTTTCGCATACCAGAATGTGGGAAAGGACGAGGATGCGCTGGAAATGTACGAGCGAGCGTTGAGTGGATGGGGGAACGTGGTTAATGTGTATACTGTACGGGCTAGGATTAATGTCGCCAGTATATATGCCGATAATGGACGGTTTGGAGATGCGGAGGAAGTGCTGAGACGCACCGTGCAAGATGCCGGAGGCAAACTTGGGGGCGGGCATGAGAGTACCAAATTAGCGATGCATAATCTCGGATTCTTGCTCAGGGCCTTGGGGAGGGGTGGAGGAGAAGCTGCCGCCGGAGTTTGTGAGTGGAGGGAATGAGAACATGGGCAGGTGGACTGCCCGCTGTAGCGAAGGTAATGTTAATACATTGGAGAGATTATAGAGAAAGGGGGAGGGGGGTTCGATTCTTTGTTTGTATGTTTTGAGATATATTTTGACACAATAAGAGGTTTTCTTACTGCTTAAATGGTGTGTGGTTCGTTAGCGAATGGGGGGACGGGGGGGGCTGTGCGACAGGAGAGATGGCCGATGCGAACGAGCAATATGTCTGTAAATGACTATTGGTTTGCCTGTTACTGGTTGAGATGCCAAGAACTAATTATACCGGCCCGTAAACTACGATGTCCAACCATATCCCGTGCAATTTTGAGCTTGTGATTCCATAACCTGTAGAACTAATAATACATACATTCCCCTCTAAAGTTACCATCAACATGAAATTTATACATGGGTTACTTAGTCGACCGCAGGGAGATGTCCCTGCTGTCGGATTGCCCCTCCTGCTACGGTGCGAAGACGTTCCATACTTAACGGAAGCCGTGTCTCCGGGTGTAGCCCATCGGGAGGTCTGCCGCCGAGAAGCTCACCAATTGTAATCCATGGATCATCCGCAGGCTGAGCGGGAGGGGGGAAGATTGGCTGCAAGATGAGGGTTGGTTAGTAGGATGTAAGAAAGATAGAGGCAATGTTCCCAACAGTCCAGGGGCCCGGCAGGGGATGGCGGGGGACGGTAGGGGACGGTGAGGGGCGGCAGCGGACAACACGAGTGATGCCTCATGACGTTATAATGATTCGCTCGGAGGTGAATGATTTCAATTTGGACTAGTACCTGAGGGCCCAAACTATAGGACTATAGTCCCCTACTGTGCGTCCTAGCGCCCAGGGAAAGGACTATGAGGTGTAGTCCATCATATCCTTCCCCAAAAACCGATGGACTGGACGGCTGGGAACACAAGATAGAAGAAGAAGGTACGATAGGGAAGGGAGGAACATACATATGAAATCATCACCGGTGCGCCACCGGCCACGTATCGACAAAAGGTCATGGTGGCCTTAATTTGGTTCTGCCGATCTGGTGGATCCATTTTGTACAAGATAACCACCTTGACGGCGCCCGCAGTGCCTTCCAGCCACAATTGGCAGTCGCGCTGTAATTGTGCCTGGGATTCACTCCACCCGGACTCAAGGACTATCGTTGGAAATTCCGACATTTTCCCATTAATCGTAGGGTTATAGCCAATGTCTGGTGTCCCTGACGAGCCCGCAAATGCACCGAGAAAGTTCTCATAAGCTATTAAATTATGAGTATAGACTAGGGAGCTCCATATAGCAAAGGGACGTACGAATATTGCAATCGCTTATCAATATGAAGGCTGCTGGGGTAAGAAGTCTGCTCCCTATCCAGGAGGTATATTCTACCCTCATCCAACTAACTGCAGTTGCATGAAGGATGGTTGGCTTCACCACCCGGAGGTAGCCGTCGGGGGCCACAAAGTGAACACTGGTCATAGTTAGTAGCTCCTTGCTCGCACTGGACATATATACTCACTTGAAGCCAAGGGTATCCGTATCTTTTGGATGTACAAGGTAATTGACAATTTCGGAGGACACGGTTGAATCAAGGTGTTTGAACACAAGAAACTCACAGTGGTGAGTTTCAAGTGCCTGCATGATTGTTTGGAGGATTCGTGAAGCCATGGCAAGGTAAGGTCACTCTGGCGGTTGAACTAATAGGTTATTGACAGAGCTTCAATCTTGCATGGTTTATCAAGATTTCGCTATGGTAAACATAAGCAGGTTGTGACCGCTGCAACTTGGGTACACTAGCATCATTGTTATTCAATGCCTGTGACTGCCGATACTGCCTTAGTCAGCTTTGTTATAGTGAACACCTGGCTGTAGTGAACACTACGGGCCCTGTTTTTGTCGTTCACTATCCCCTGGACGGTTGCGACGATCTTGCAAAAATTCTCTCATGCATTAGCGTCTAGCACTAGACTTAGGATAACTAGTAGGCACATGACTTTAAGGATTCAATATTTGCCACCGGTTGGTCTTGCGGCACTTCAGAAAGGACTATATGGAAAATATTGGCAGGATGACTTTGCCAGTGAAGGTAGGGTAACTTGGATACTTCAGTAGGGTAACTGAGATCCATGGGCATAATGGCCAAATTCCCAAGGAAGGGTAACTTTGTCCTCTTATGCCTTTAACCACTCCGGAAGTCCTTCAGTCGACCACAAAAGTCATCTTGGAGATCTGTGTAACATTCCCATAATTCTCTTGACCGTATCCGAATGTTCTCCCGAAAGGTTACCCCGCCTAATAGAGTGCCCAAGGCTGCTCTCCTGTTTCCTAGGCCTCGCCCTAGACGAACTAGCATTCTTGTATTCAAAGGATACTAGACCATACCACCTTCAGTTACCTCTTCTTATACCATTTGGGCTAAGGTGGTAGTTATTGTACCTACCTATCGTTGGGTCATTACAAAAGGTCAGTAGAGTGATAAAAGATTTTCTAGCGTAAATATTTTATATTGATAAGATCTCTTCTCCCTTGATTGATAATGTTCAAATAGCGCGAGAGACACCTTGATATTTATATGCTGTGTCTGGATGGTCGCGGGCTACATCTAGTTCCTTTACTAACTATGTATCTGCTAACAACATCCAGCTTCTTCTCAAAGTGGAAACACCATTTGACCCTGACAATTCTGTTTCTTCACTTGACTTCCGAATCGCCACACCCTGAGCTTTCCTGACTGTGCTCCCACACATCAGTCCACTGGTCACGATCCATCTTCGTCCCCATGCAGTCTTGCTTACTATTGCATCCACAGAATGGTCTCAATGATCGAACAAACAATGGAGCTAGCTTTTTTATCAAACCTCTCAGCATTGCAGGTGTTTCCTGCACTCCACAGCTACCAGGCATAAGATAGACTTGTCCCGATAATCGCACCAATGGCTATTATCTCTCCATCATCCTATCGTTATCATATCGTTCAGTCAGTATCAGAAGACTACTAGTGACGTGCGTGAGTACGAGTATCCTTGAGATCTCAAACTACTTCATCCAACTACACCGTTCACTTCTGCGACTTTCGTCGCCAGAGCGTGGAGTATTGAATGATGTTGCCTAACCATTGTCCATAAAAACCTCCCGTTACTTAATGGCCACCTTTGCGACTCCCGTCTTTAGTGCTTAGTCACTTTATGCGACGTAGACCTATTTGGGTCTAACAACCGGCCTAAGCTCAACCAAGGTCTTTCCTGATATACTCTGCAAACGGGGTCCAGTCGGACGGACAGCTGCGACATAAACTGAGTTACGAGGAGGGCTGCAATGTGTGTATCTTTGGTGAGGGGACGCAACAACGGCAGCGTCTGCCATGGTAGCACCATCACAACGTGTGTGCGGGAGGGGGGTATTGGCTTGTTCTTTGAACTCAGAATCCTAACGTAGGGTAACTATAGGTCTTTATTCAATAATGAAAGGCTAAGCCTTCTGGTATGCCTAACAGTCTCGTATACTTAGTATACAAATGGCTGGAATACCTAGGACAAAGCCCAGGGAACACTAGAGTAGCTTCGGGTACTCTAGTAGGCAGGGTAACCTTTCGGGTATAAGTTTACATAAAGTCAAGAGAAGTATGGGAACATTACATGGGCCTCTGAGACAACATTAGGTGTCGAAAGGAGGACTTCCCGAGTAGTTTAAGGCATCAGAGAGCAAAGTTACCCTACCTTAGGGATGTGACCATTATACCCATAAATCCCAGTTACCCTACTGTGGTATCCAAGTTACCCTACCTTCACCGGCAAAGTCATCCTAGAACTTAGAGCTCAATTGCCTCACATTCTACTGGCTCTTAGATGCTCATGGATGCACACGCATCTGCATAGAGAGGTCCGACCCCTGTGTAACGGTGGCCAGAACATGCTCTTGAACTTGAGCGGGTTTAGCTAAGACCCCCCTCTGGCTTCAGCATTGGAACGGTGCGTCATAGGCAGACAGCTGCATAGTTGCTCGTTAGCTAGTAAACAGAGGTCATTGGAGCAACTGCCATAACACTGTATAAGTCGTCGCTGTCTGTCCAACCGAATGTGGTTCGCAGGATATCTAAGGGCAGTGTGGGTAACCGCCAAATATGGGGTTGCCCATAACTGGTCCCTTTGGCACCTATTTTCACCTATGGGTAGTAGGGTAGTCTTCCTAGAGGTACTTATGTAGTCCAAGGAGGCCAGTGTACCTTCGGAACAATTACCACTATAACCAGCCGGAATCTTCTCCCCTTGATTTGTAGCATTACTATGGGTTGTCAGTGGACTCTAGAGGTATAAGTCTTATCACAGTAGAGTATGTCCTGAGAGGTTAGCTGTGGATAGCTCCCATTAAGCTAACCATCTGTTACATCTTACTGGGGGAGCTTGCATGTCTAATTATCATATTGTGTAGTGATGTAGATTCAATGATGGACTCCATATCTTGTATAGGCGAAACTACAACTGGGCCAGTGAGTCCGCCACCTAGGTATTGACTCCGGTTGTTCTCATGGCAGTTAGCTACTGGTATGACTTTGATAGGAAGAGTTGTTCCACATGCGGTTGTATTGGAGATGTATAGGAGAAACTCATACCCTATTGACTGAGTTAAGCGTACCCGAGTTGGTCCGATACTTCCGGCAAGATAATCCATGATGCAGGGTAGACCTCAGACCGCCCTGAGCAGGACAAGGTACTCGCACAAGTTCGGTGTAGTGGTGAATATCAAAGGCTACAATCTGATATTTACTAAAGTTTAAGCATTTGGGATTGTACTTTGATAACCAACTTTCCTTGAGAGAACTTATTGAGTGAAGCTTTCAGCTTAATGATATTAAGTTTTACCGTTTTGATTCCTTTGAATTATTTACTCTATCTTTATTTTCTACTTGGAGTTTTGGTGCGGTCGCAACCTTAGAGTTCACCTCTCGATAGGGTGCCCCCGTTACAACTTTTCATAGAGCTCAATGTTTGCAAAGGGGCGGAAGAGAGAGAGGTGCCAGGAATTGGTGGGTGCACTTAGCTGTATATTAGAAGAATAGAAGACTATTAGTAGTAAATTTAATACTTTTTCATACTGTGAAATATAATGTGACCCATGTGACCAAGGTCAGAAACAGGTAATGGGGGGACCATTCACCTATCTCCAGAAGATTAGGTAGTACTTCCTGAGCATTAGGTGCGTGTCTGGTGCATCCTGAGATTAGGTGATGTGTTAGGTTGCATCCCGAGATTAGGTGCTGTGTCAGGTTGCGTCCTGATTTACAAGTGACATTCTGTGGGTTAGGTACGTCAGACGCACATGACACGTAGGATGCAAGCCAGTGTTTTTGGTGATGCAGAAATACCTGCTTGTTTGTAACGGGGGCACCCTGTAGAGAGGTGAACTCTAAGGTTGCGACCGCACCAAACACTCAAAGTAGAAGATAAAGATGAGGTAAAATAATTCAAAAGAATCAACGGTAAAACTTAATATAGTTAAGCTGGAAGCTTCACTCAATTTAGTTCTCTCGAGGAAAAGTTGGTTGTCGAAGTAGAATGCCAAACGCTTAAACTTAAGTAGATATCA
>Ga0307509_10000527_pt1 | contig 65431 bp, 74 predicted proteins | sample 10_EM_MG_FD_202245 | JGI IMG/M metagenome (GOLD analysis project Ga0307509, IMG submission 202245) | Populus trichocarpa ectomycorrhiza microbial communities from riparian zone in the Pacific Northwest, United States - 10_EM | ecosystem: Host-associated > Plants > Roots > Unclassified | place...
TTGGTCGATGACAAAAAAATCAAAAAAATCAGAACCGGCGAGAGCGGCAGGAGGCCCGATGACGATGACAGATGCTCGCCGGGCGGCGGCCCTGATGGTGATGACACCCCGCCATAGTACCACTGAGCCAAACTTCGCCTGTGCCACACGGTGACAGGTTCCCCTCCACATGATCCAAACTCCGAAAAAACTATGACCAATCTGAGTTGGCGGCAGACCCCCGATGACCGGTGACACTGACCAAAAAACCGGCGGGCGGACCCTCCGATGACAATGACCAACCGGGTTGGTCGGAATGGTACAGTATATTGGAACTTCGGAGCACTTTCATCGACGATGAACTCGATAACCCGGTGGGGCCCGGCGTTGACATTGGCCGGCGCGGACGGGTTGTAGATGGACATATTTGAGGTGGAGCCCTTCCGGGGGGGGGTGCGGGTGCGGGGAATGGTGCACTGGTGCCAGATCGAGCCGGTCACGAGGGCTATGTGAGAGTCAAGTTATCTCGACACATTTACGTCGAGGTAGTTAGGTTCCTGGTTGGCTAGAGTGTGCAGCGGGAGCCCAGTTATGATGTCGTTCTTCAAGGCGGGGACCCGTCAGACTGGGCGGGTATCCCGGGTGAGAGTTCCCGCCCGTCAGGTTCTCATCAATGGAGGATCGCTGGCACGGTGCAACTGTCTGCGTGACTTCCACGAAGACCGAGACGAATACCTTCAACAGCCGGTTGAGGCCGGGGGGGACGTGGTTCAATGTTGAGACATGTGGGCTTGACCACTCATCGGTGTATCAGCGTTGCAGCACCTTGGTTGTACTTTGAACTGAGATTCGCACCGGAGGCAAGGAGATGTACAAGCATGTAATCGTAGGGGGGATGGGGCGCTCGAATTTATAGCTACTTAGTAGTATCCGCCATTGTGTAACTACACACGCAGTCAAGTGAGGGAATGAATACAGTGTATATGCGTCAAGCCCATTGGTTCCATTTGTTCAATAAAAACTTGGCGATGGGCTTTCTATCCGCGCTACTGAACCCGAGGGTGTTGAGTTCATCTAGCCATGGCGGCATCGCCAAACATAACCACAGGGTCACCCAGCAATAACCGATAACTCGCACAACCACTCCCGTCCAAGGTTTATCAGCCTTTCCCTCCCGACGAAGCAAGCGCTTTGTAGTATAGATGACGAGGTCTTCGAATGTGATCGCGACGGCATGGAGGAGGAAGAATTTGAACGAACGAGATGTTATCCGTTTCTCGTACGCGAGGTCACCAAAGAAGTGGAGAATCGCGGAGAGGAAGAAGGCGACGTAGAGTTGGGTGTAGGACGATCGCTTGGTACCACGAGGGAACTTGAAAATCTTGTTCGCGACGAGCCTTCCAAATCCCGCGAGCATCTGGTCAACACGAGATCGTCAGGACAACACACAGGAAGAAGGGGGGGCGCGTGCTCATACCGCTCGTAGCTGCTGGTGCCATGTTTGCCTGGAACATGTCTGGTCATTTGACGGAGGGAGCGAAGAGATCACGAACGTACGTACCCCCAAAGTTTGCGCACGGTGTATGCATCCCCCCAGCTGCCCCAGATGTCCGGCCACAGTGTAGGGCTCGAGTGACCGAGGCCCACGCATACTAAAGCCCCGACATTGTGTACAGTCCTTAATGAAGTCTCTATACCAATGGTCCATGCCGCGACGTAAGGCACGCGGTGTAAGAGCGGGACCGCGGAAAGGTAGGTTTCTGGGCCATCGGTGGGATCGTGTAGACGATAGTCGAATTGTGAGCTCAGAGCGAGTACCAAGGTCGTAAGATCGGCAATGACGATGTTCACGATTAATTTCAAGAATGTCTTCTTGAGGAAGGTTCGGCGAGAAGGTGGTGGGCGTGGCGGGATGCCATTTCGTGGCTCCTGGACCCAGCCAACCATACGCATACCGTAGGCAATGTCGACCATCCACCAGAGCTTCTTGGTCCACGGGAAGTCCGATGGCGTCTTATCCAAGCCACCTGCGTCGGATTCCCCACGGACTTCGTCACGAACACGCCTCCAGTGATCAGGGAAGGAACCTTCTGCGAACAGAATGTACGCGACGAACATGAGGTGGTTCGCAACTACAAACCCTACGGGGTACTGCACCCAGACCATGTCCGTGATGACCTCCTGGGTTAGGTAGATTTGAGTTGCGAGGCAGACCATGGTGGCGAGGATGATCATCCGGTAGGTGTGTTGCCGTGTTGGGTAGAAACAGATGATGTAAAGGACCTCGAAGAGAAGGTACTCTGACCACGGGTATCGTCCCATGGCTTTTACGTGCGGGCTAGGCTCCTCAAGGTGGAAGGAGAGGAATAGCAACCGTATTCTGCAACCATCCCAGAGTTTTATGCACTCGGCCTTGGCGCTCAACGTTCAAGCGCTCAACGCTGGTAGAGGGGCGATCACGGGAAACTTACACACCATGGGCAATGGAGTATTTTTCCGTTGAAGAAATGCTGAGTCTATTCTGAGGATTGAATTCACTGTGAACAATGTACCAACTTAAATTCAGTCAACTCGGACTGAAATTACAAATTCAGTCAAATTCTGACTGAAAAAGCTGAAAATTTCAGTTGGAGTAGGCCACTGAAAGTGTCTGCCCACCTGAAAGGCGACACAAATTGACTTAATTTCAGTGAATTTCGGTGACTGGATTTAAGTTGGCGTATTTTTCACAGTGATTAGTTCTTTCGAGATAAAGGCGAATGGAAACCCTTGAAAGTATAGCGATAAAATAGACAGGAGCCGCTCCCACTGACCAGCCCGTGGCCCCACTCAACGGCTCTTCACCCACTTTACCCTTTGCATACTGATTCGAACCTCGCGATAAACTCGAGATTTCCCTAATGCGTGAATACCACGTTGCCTCCCCCCCCCCGTGACAAGAGCAACACCGCGGATAGAGACATCTCCATTGAACGGATCTTGAATTTATCCTGAAGTGTGAGCCGGTGAACCGTCGGCCGGAGTTTGGCCCAGTAGAAAAAAGGCTTCTGAATCACAATACCCACCATTCGGCGAGCGCCGCGGCCGCCGGAAACACGAAGCACAAAATTTCCTTCGCGTCTTCCGTCACCTTTCCGTAAGTGAGGCCCGCGCCGAACTCATATCGCACTGAGATAGGGAAGGAAGGTCGGACGAAGCACGGGTCCCTGCCGGCACGTGGATATTTCACACGACTGCCCTCCTCTTTGCGGATGGGGGTGAAAGAAAAAAAGGGCAAGACCAGTGACTTATAGCTGACAGTTCCAGAAACACAGTCATACAATTTATACTGTATATTGGAACTCCGGAGTACTTTCAGATGTTCCATCGGGTGGAGAGGTTCCTCGCTCTCCAAATATTCAATCACGCATGCGGATCTATATGCGTCCCGGGCATAGGACTTGAAGTATAGGGTAGGTAGTGTTGGCGATGTTGGTAAAGATAGGGAGCTGTCAGTGGGCCCCGGTCGATGGGAATTCTCACCTATGAGATTGAGCCGTCAAGGGAAAGTCGCCGACATGGTACAAATACGTACAGGGCGAAATACACGGGTTCGACGAAGAGGACTATCGGGCCCCAAGAAGAGTGCCTCCAACTATGGGGGGCTGGCCAGAAACATTGCCCGACCTTGAGGCACGAGGGCGGGATTACATTAGTTCGTCAATGCTGTGGCACCTCAATTGTAATAATCCGTGGGGGCTCTCGAACTTGAACCCCATCATTCGTCGTCGTTAGGCTGGGATCCAACCTCGACTTCAGAGGGAGACAGCTCTGAACTGACGTCGTTGTGTCCCTGCGCACACGGTCAAGTGGGGGGTACACGGTATGTACCCCAAACCCCTTGGTTCCATCTGTTCAATAAAAGCCTAGCGATGGGTCCTCTATCGGTACTACTAAACCCGAGCGCGTTGAGTTCGTCTTGCCAAACTGGCAACGTCAAACACAACCACAGAGTCACCCAGCAATATCCAACAACCTTCACAATCACTCCCGTCCGAGGTTCATCAGCTTTTCCCGGTTTGCGTCCGATTCCACCTCGACGGAGGAAGCTTTTCGCGATGTAAATGACGAAATCTTCGAGGGTGATGCCGGCGGCTTGGAGGAGGAAGAATTTGAACGAACGAGATGTTATCCGTTTTTCGAACACAAAGTCACCGGAGGAGTGGAGAAGTCCCGAGAGGAAGAAGGCGACGTAGAGCTGGGTGTAAGACGATGGGTTGGTACCGCGAGGGAACTTGAAGAGCTTGTTCGCAACGAGCCTTCCGAACCAGGAGAGCATCTGTTCAACACGAAACCGGTGAGACAACGATGACAGAGGAAACGGAACGAGGGCTCGTACCAGTCGCAATTGTTGGTGCCACGTTCGCCTGAGCACATCTGGTTATCCGACGGAAGGAATTAAAAGGTTCATGAACGTGCGTACCCCCAGAGTCTGCGCACGGTATATGCATCGCCCCAACTACCCCAGATATCCGGCCATAGCGTGGGACTTGAATGGCCGAGGCCAACACACAATAGACCCAGTGCGTTGTGCCTAATAATTATTGGAGTTGCGGTCCCGATGGCCCATGCCAAGACGTAGGGGACGCGGCGTACGAGCGGGACCGCGGCGAGGTAGGTTTCTGGGCCGTCGGTGGGATCGTGTAAACGATTGTCGAACGGTAGGCTCAGAGCGAGTGCGGAGGTCGAAAGATCTGCGATTACGGTGTTCATGATGAGCTTCAAGAAGGTCTTCTTGAGGAACGTTCTGCGGGAAGGCGGTGGATGAGGGGGGATGCAGTTTCGTGGTTCCTGGACCCAGCCGATCATACGCATACCACACCCGATGTCGAGCATCCACCAGAGCTTCTCCGTGAAGGGGAGATTCGATGGTAGTTTGTCAGTGCCTCCTGCGTCAGATTTTGGATGGACCCCGTCGCGAACGCGCCTCCAGTGATCTGGGAAGGACTCTTCTGCGAACAGGAGGTACGCGATGAACATGAAGTGGGTCGCAACCGTAAACCCCGCGGTGTATTGAAGCTAGAGTGAGTTGCTGACTTCCTGCGTTAGGTAGATTTGGGTTGCGAGGTAGATCATGATGGCGAGGATGACCACCCGATAGGCATGATGTCGTGTTGGGTAGGGAAAGATAATGTTAAGGACCTCGAAGAGGATGTACTCCGTCCACGGATATCGTCCCATGGTCGTTGGGTGCGGGGTCTTGTCCACCCGGTCTTGGGCACCCAATGCTCGGAGAGTGGCAATCACAGGAGACCTATAAAAGCAACACCGCAGACAGCGGATGGCGTCCCCGTTAAACGGACCTCGAGTTTATCCTGAAATGTGGGCCACTGAGTGAACGTCGGTCATCGACTACAGTTAGATTATAGATAGTATACGTAGGGCGTACAGAATGGCCGACGAGCGACGGGGCCCGAGGCTTGGCCGTCGGCCGGAGTTTTCCCCACTGGAGCAGTATCTATGATGCCATTTCCTTCGCATCTTCGCCGTGGGACGGAGGCAAAAAAAAAAAAGGGCAAGTCCAGAAACCCAAAGCTTAGCGTTCGTATGATTACCATGGCATATCGGGGCTCCGAGTGCCCCGGTTATCCCGTGGGTGGAGAGGGTTTGAGTAGGGTTTCTCATCGTTTTGCTTAATGCATTCAGTTATGCACATGGGCTTCGCCCCGTGCGTTTGATTCCACAGGCGTAGAAAGTATAACACAGGTTCGGTAGTTTCGGTGACATCGGTAAGGACGGGAGACCGCCAGAGGGGCCAGAACCTACGGCAAACCGGACTCTCCCACCCCCTCGACGACCGGGGTTTCAATTTCAGTTACGGTAGTACCAGATCGCACCTAAGCAGGGGTGGAATGGGGGGGAACCACACAATTCAAAAATCAGCGCCGTGAGAAAGGTTACGAATCCGGGGACCGGTCGTACCTCTTTGCCCGTCTTCTTGATCTTCTCCAGAACGGTTTCGTAGGGAGCGGTCCCCTTGACGACGACCTCTTGCTTCTCAAGTGAGATATCGAAGGAGGAAACGCCTGTGTTATTCCGGACCGTTCGGGTTTGTAGAATGGGTCAAAATCCCGACGGATAATCGACGGACGATTATGAGATTTTTAATGAACGTGGTGTGATATGGTTACGTACCCTCGGTCTTGCTGAGAACGCGCTGGACGGCGCCACTACAGCCGCCACAGGTCATCTACACGTGCACGAAGAAACGGGCCGCCAGAAAACGGTGAGACTCGGGAGCGGGGTCGGGTAAGTTATCCGGCACGGACCTTGACATCGAACTTGTAGGTATGCTCAGTCTCGGCCATTGCTAGGGTCTGATCTAATGGATAGAGTTCAGGTGTGGGCTAAATTCTGATGTTGGAGATGCTCAGCAGAGTCCAAGGCTGGGGTCAGGGATGTGGGACTCACAGTGGGAGTGGGGGGAAACAAAAGTGTGGTGATCGGGGACGACCAAGCCAAGGTCGGAATTTATACCTGCCCAACTCCCGAACGCATGAAGCACGCGATCTCATTACAAAGCCCCCCCCCCCTCCCTGGATAGGTCGGCCCAACTCCCTCAACTTAGAAATCCCTTAAATCCTATTATTATCCACTCTAGACCGCTACGTGCAATGTACCAGATTGTAATACTGGTCATGATCGCGGTACGTGCATATGAAAGGTTTCTATGGTCATCCCAGATCCGTCCTGCAGACCACAAGTCCCACCCGTGCGCTCCTGCAACAGGCAACCGCTCGATGCTATACCTCGGACCGAGGCAGTAAAATCACGGAGTACCCGACACCGCCAGAGTGGCCACGGGTGCGGGCTCGGGTTTCTGTCTAATGCTTGAGGTGGGGGGTGGGTAGTGAGCGTTTGTTAATGAGTTTCCTATTAGATGGTCATTGTTATCAGGCTATCGGTGAGACTGAACCATCTCCACCTCCTCTGTCGCGATGGCCTGCCATCCTGAACCGACATCCGGTCTGCTTCTGAATCGACTGAAGAAGTTCGCTATCGGGACTGAAATCCCCTTCGTCAGCAAAAACCGAGCCGACCCCGACAGTGCACCCACCAAATATTCTAGGTGTGTCTTCGTTCTTTTGGGTGATATAGTACACCGGAATACCCAACAACACGAAGCCTAGCAGGAGAGTCAGCGCCCGGGTGACATCTGGGCTGGGGGAGACAGTCCGAGTACCTATGACACCTAGGGATGGTAGAGGAGCCGCAAGGATGGGCATGCACAACAAAAAGAGGGCGACCTTGTGACGATGTCAATAAAGCTCCCCCGAGTGTACCGGGTGAGCCTGTACTCACGGCACAAAAAATTAATGGAGTGGTAATCCAGGTTTTATACGGGCTGGAGGCGGGGTGTGTGAGCATCGGGTTGACAAGGCATCCCGAGAACCGCACCGTTCAAGAGACGGTTCCTTTATCCGGAGCACAACCAATCCGAGGACCTGGACCCGACGACGAAATTGTAGCTCGTCGTTATCAGCTAGAATGGGGGAGAAGGCTCACAGTTAAGAAATTAGCCATCCACGAGACGACGACCGTAAAGTTAATCAAGGACCGGAACCCATCTCCAAAAAAAATGAACACAATGCTAATCGTCGCTTGAAGTAACATCGCGTTTAGGGGAGTCTTGAGCCTGGGGTTAAGGGTTCCAAAGAGGGAAGGGAGATGACCTTCCTTCCCAGCGATGTATATGAGTCTTGCAGCGGTGAAGAAAGAGCCTGGACAGTATGCATAAGTGAGGTGCGTTTGGAGAGCCGAACGCGTGCTCACCATTCATGGCACCGAAGCACGAGACGGCGACCATAACAGCGAACAGGACACCACCGATGGGGCCGAAGAGAGCCCGACCGAAGTCTAAAGCGACGGTATTACTCAGGGCCACGGTCTCCTGGAGGGAGAGTCAAAGATCAACTCGGCGAGAGAAAGGAACCGCGTACCTTGTCGAGGACGGCGAAGTAAGCAACATTAGCGAAGCAGAACAAAATCTGCAACAGAACGATTAGAACCTCCAGGTGTGGCCAGCATCGTGATGTTACACGCACCATCACGAGGAACATGCTGAAGTGAATGACCCTTGGGAGGTCCCTTTGCGGATTTTTCATCTCTCCTCCCACAAAGTTAGCCTGATCCCAGCCGTCGAAAGCCCAAAGACCGGAGTAGAAAGCAAGAGCATACGAAGTCGGGCTAGTGCTCGAGCCTGCAAACAGCGGTTCAGTTAACGAGGTAGAGGCCTTTCCTCGTGCGATGTGGATTAGCCCCAGTATGCAAACCAGGCCCTAGAAAGACGGTGCTCTTCCATCAGTAAACCCGCAGAAGAGTGGCGGGAAGTGTTGTAATCGACATACCAATGCGCAAACTTTGACAGTAGTGAACACTACGGCAGCACGTGTACCCATGGAGGGCGTGGCGACGCATAGGATCGTGACGAGTATCACGGATATGATGGCGGTGACTTGAATGGCCCACTGGGGGATACTATCCGGAGATGCATCGGCGGAAGTGGTGTGAAACAGTAGGCGGTTCACATATTCAGCTGGGAGCCAACTTCAACATACACGAGAGGATTAGTGACGGACGCATGCGTACCAAATATCAGACCGATGACTGCATTTCCTCCAGGTCTGACCGCGATCGAGGTCCAAGTGAAGAGGTATGACATCAAAGGACCGTAAGCGTAGGCGAGGTAAGCTTGGGCGCCTCCATTAACGGGTATCGAAGCTCCCAATTCCGCGAAGCTGCTGGCTCCCGTCCATCCCAGTACACCGGCGGCGACCCAGACAGCCAAACTTGCTCCTACACTTTGGGTATTTGCGATCACGATGCCCGGAGAAGAGCTGTACGACTTGAATTGAGTGGCGAGTGTGTGGTGGGGGAACTGAGTACATACAATATACCAGATCCAATCTAGGACGTGAGGCTTAATGTCAAAGGCCGAATGGGCGGAAAATAGACGGTTGAATACGCACCTGCAAGCCCACGCACAACGCAACGCCCTTGCCAAAACCGATCTGCTTCCTCTCCTCGAGCTCCCCGCTTCCCCCGTCGACCGGATCGTCCAACGTGCTCGAGAGCTGAAACAAGTCCGGTTCGAACTTGAATCCAGAGACGGAATATGACCTGGGTGCGTGTGTCCTGGAATTGTTGGGCGCAACCGAATATCCCGATGGACCTTCCGTCAGTTCGAGTGCACGTAAAGAATCGTCAGAGTCGCGAGAGGACCGTGGAGAGTAATTTCCAGTGCTCATTGGCCTGGTTTGAGAAGTTTCGGTCGTGGGGGCTTGGGAAGGAACACCGCCAACAAAGGCGAAGTTGCATGGAACGAGCTTGGATGATCACGTGACGCGGAATGCTTTTCTCAGAGTCAAACTCGCCGTTCAATCCGATTTTCCGGTAGCAGATGAAGGCGAAAATGCCGAGAGGGCCACAACCCTCCAGGCGACTCCCAGGACAACGCTCGATGGTGTGTAAAACAAGCCAGGCTCCAGGTTTCAAATATCAAGTCCGGGTCCGTGGTTGTTTTCGACCCAATCACCTCCGGCTATCACTGCCTATAACCCACCTAGTGTTGGAGGCAGTTCGTTGCTTCCCCACCGCTCCCGGCCGACCCCTCATCAGCCATGGGTGAAGAGACGACGGCGCTCTTCGTAAGACTAAAAAAGTTTGCATAAATCTTCCTGTTTCTCCCCCGTTTCTTCATGTTTCACGCATCGTGGCCTGTATCGTCCCTTCCTCTCTCCCACCTATTCCCTGTATGACCACTGCATTTCGCATCGATGGGAGCCACCCTGGAAGGCGGGTTCAAGGGAACAGGCGAGCCCGTCAAGTGGGTCCACTCGTACCAGCTCAGTCGCTGGGCGTCCCTCATCGCTCTTTATCCTCCCGCCCACCATGGCAGACCTAGACGAGGTCGTGGAGAATCCGTGAGTCTAAGGTACTGTGATGTACCTTGACTAATCTTGTTCGTGTCCCCAGTCGGGGGAGTGGAAGCGAAGATCCGGAGGACTCGGATGCTGGGAGACATTCAGGCAACGGAAAGAGTGCAAAGCAAAGACGGTACGCTGGGTTGCACCAAGATTGTTTGGCTAGCTAAGGGTGTTGATTCATCCATCGAGGTATGGTTTCTACGTTCCAAAACCGACCGCCTTCCGGTTTCTGGCCTTCGAACACAGCCAGGACCGTCAGGGGAGCCGGATGCGGGACGGGAGTATGGAACACAGAGGTGGGCAACAGATGGACGGGTAAGCTCCCCCCATGCCCGCTAGAACGTCATTAAAGTTCGTGCAGCCAGAAACAGGACGGACTATTCGCGCAAGGGGATCACCAGGCTCGGTTCTTCGAGGACTGCCGCAAGGAAGCTGAGGAGTACGACAGGGAGTTCATGAAAGAGTATGACGAAGATCTGAACACCGCTCTGATCTTTGTGAGCTTCGTTCGAGGTTTTGGTGGACATTCCGGCGAACACGTGTTGACAGGGTAGCAGGCTGGTCTATTCTCCGCCGTCACCTCCGCATTTATCGTTGAGGTCAACTCTCAACTTTGGCAAGACCCAAACAATGAGACCGCAGCTCTCCTCCGTGTCCTCATCCACAAAATCGACAACACCACCTTCGGCAACGACGTTCCAACCCTCCCACAATGGACAGGCCCTCCCCCGATGATAGTCCATGTCCAAGCCACCCTCTTCGCGAATCTCGCCGCCTCACTCTTCTCTGCCTTTCTTGCGATGGTCGGCAAACAATGTCTGAACCGATATGCGTCGACGGACACGCGAGGGACCGCCATCGAGCGCAGTCAGAATCGACAGCGCAAACTCGACAGCGTCATCACCTGGTACTTCGATCCTGTGATGGAGTCGCTGCCGTTGATGCTGTAGGCTGCTTTATTGCTCCTTGGCTGTGCCCTCTCTCATTACCTTTGGGCGATCAATGTCACCATCGCATCTGTCTTCCTCAGTGTGACCTCGTTCGGCACCATCTTCTATGTTTTCATTATTGTTGCGGGCACGGGTTCGGAGAGCTGCCCGTATCAAACTCCTGGTGCCCGCATCTTCCGCCACCGCCAGATATTCCACCATGTGCACTCCGTTTTCGCAGAGCCCCCTGGTTTCATCAAAAAGTTCCGGTGCCGTCGCAGGCTCGTCGAGTTGCAGTCATCGTTAAGGCGGCCCTGGTACTCATCGACGAACATCACAAACTCCCTACCCTATTCCCTCCTCATACCAATCGCGGCGGTCGCCGATATCTGTAACATCGGGCGAGCGACAGTTCGGTGGTTGGCCATGTTTTGCAGGACGGTGTACCGCCGTATCATCGGCGCCCTCTTCCCTCAAATGCACAGTTTGGGCCACGAAACACTTGTACTGGACTTGCGGTGCATTTCATGGATGCTCCAGACGTCCTTGGACAAAGCCGTCCACCTCTCCACCTTGAAACACCTTGCGACGATGGCATCACTCGCCGACTTTGACCCCACCCTTATTGCGGATTGCCTTGGGGCTTTCGTGGTGTCAACAAGTGTGATGTGGCTGTCGTGCAAGAGTTCGAGCAGCTTGCAGCAGCGTCCACCCTGTCCTTTTTCAACACTACTCTCACCTGTTGTCCATGGATCGTCCCCCTCCCAGTGCCCTCGAGGATGTACGCCAACGCTACCTCAGGGTTTTCTCAACCTACGCCGATTTCCACGGCCACCAGTTTTACCACGTCATGAATGCAGTCTGTTGTTTATTCATTCCATGTATGGGGCGTCGGTCCTTCCAGTGGAATGGCTACGAACCCTCCACCTGTGAGCATGCCATAGTCGCGCACAATCTCGTGAAGATCACCCGGTTCAAATGCTCACGGCCACGCCAGAAGGCGAAGGTTCCCCGTTGGATTCTCCGCTTCGCGCTCCACTCCCTCTCTCTGGATTCCCTCCCTCCGGCGTCCGTTGTCGCTGACCCCCTGCTGATCATTGCTATCGACCTTGGTTGTGATCTGTCAAGAATCAGAGCCGAGACATCAAACGAGAGGTGCATTTGTGTCCGATTGATGAACGACGCTCTGACGCCGAATTAGTGCCCGGGTTCGGCAATTCTCGAGCCTGATAACTCAGAAAGTAGAAACAATGGCCAAGGTTGGAGACCTGCGTACACTCTGGGGAAAGCACAGGGCGATCACCACCCTCCTCCCTTACACGGTGTGGCAGGAGATAGATGGACGGCCTGAAGTGCTTGATGCATGCCTGCATGCAGCCAGGGCTGCGGGGACGTTGGGATTTGTGTGGTATGGCCCCAGCCGCTTTGCCAATACATTGCCTGCTAAAGTAACTTCACGCGCCACCATTCTTCTGTCGCCCCACTTTCCCTGGTGTTCGTTAGCCGAAAGGGGGGATGGTCTTGCCCAACATTTGGCGGCAGCAATCACTACAGTCCCAGATACCAAGGAATTTACCCAGAGTATAGTTGATATTCTATCAGGTGACATGATCCCAACTGGTACAGTATCCAGTATTGGTCTAGTAGTTTGTGGGCTGGAGAACAATGCCAATGGTGCAGAGTGGCCAAACTAAATTTGAGGTAGTGTAGAGGGAGGGGAGGTATGAGTTTGAGGGGTGAGCACTTAAAGTTGGGGGATGGCCCTTGTTACAGATTTCACCAATTTGTTGCTGGAGTCTGGTGATGATTATATGAGGACTGTTCTTCCAGACCACTCAAATGTCAGGGAGTCAGTCATGCAATGCGTTTGGTAACCAGGAAGGTGTATATCATAACATAGTTTATCACAGAAACATGAACACTGATATAGTTAGTGACCTCAGAGGAATGAGAGGGGTGCAAGGGAATTTTTTTTTTTACAAGGGATCTGCTTGAAAGACCCTGGAGGTCAACACTGTGGGCTAACACTTTACCTGAAAATGTTATCAAGGTACAGGATGTGGAAGGGGTTTCAACTAAAACTTGATGATAACCAGACCAGATTCTATGTTAATCCGCAGTGTTGTGATATTACTGAGCCAATGTGCCTCATGCCAGTCAGGTCTCCAATGAGCAGGCAGCCAAAATCGATGCTGGTAATCCCCTTCAGGGTATTTAACCCACCCATCCTCATACCAAGGTATGGAAACTGGTGGATAACTATCGGAGGGATTTTTGTGGTTGATAAAGTGAGGATAAATGAGAGTGCACTGGTCCCTCAAGTGATTCCCATGGCCATCAAGGTACTTTTGGGAATGTGAGGGGGGTAGAGGTAGTTTGAGTGGTGGGAGGTCAACCTCCTCACCAGTTTCTGTATTGTAGTAAAAAACAAAGTCTCTGGATATTTCAATGGCCCCAATATTGCCTTCAGCCCAGAAACATCCTAAACCTTCTGGTCCTGGTAGGGTCCAGAGTCTGCCATCATATACACCCATCCCATCGTCAGGGGCCAGGTCCACTGTGCCTTCTGCTGTGAGTCGCCATCCAGCAATTTCATCAAACCAACACACCAGGAGGATACTGCCAGTGAGGGCCAGCCCCTCTACTCCAGAGTCATTGCAAATGAACTGTGAGGAGTTTTTAACCAAGTTGGTGATTTTTATGGGCCCAGCAACTGTGGATCTGGTAGTCATGGATGCAGTGACAACATAAAGACCATTGGTAGAAAATACATCATAGTGAGTGTTTTCTGCTGGACCATTTGTTGCAAGACTCCCTAGATGCTGCACCTCAAGATAAGAATCTCTTGAAATCAATACTGATGATACTGGTGAGATTTGATAACCCTGGGGACCATCCTCACCCCAAAAGGGGGACTGTTTCAACAGATAATAGTCATCCCCAACAGGGTCATATTTCCAAACATAGATATCTTCACACCCAGCAGAAGCTACCAATAGGCTTCCATCAGGAGAGAGGCAGTGTACATCAAAGGGGCCATTCTGTTTTAACATAACTGCTGAATTCTGGATGTTGAAGACAAAAAGCATGCCTGAGTTGGTGATACCAGAAACTCGATTTGTGGATGGAGAAAAGGAGATTGCTCGGGGTTTACCAGGAAGGTTGATGGGGAATGATTCAATCAAGTTATTGGTAGAAGTTGGCTGAATATTGAGGATACCAATGATGATCTGAGAACACTCATCACCCAGGATGGTAAATGCCTGGAGAGAATTCCCATGTGGCCAAAGATATGGTTCCAAAAATGACAGTAGTGTATTTGTGGATACCTTTGCTCCTGAAGCAACATCATATGCACACACATCCCAGGTTCCTTCCTTTGCTAGAAAGATGGCACCAATTATTGTTCCATCCAATGACCATACCAACTGCTCTGGTAAATCATTGATGGCTCCAATATCTTTGATCACCCCACCTGTTTGTATATCCCAGATGGTAATTGTAGGACCAAAACAGCCAGCCAGAGAATGCCCATCTAGTGAGTAGGCAAGTCTATTCAGTGGTTCAGTATCCAGGATCCGTTCACCAGTTGAATAAGGGTTAGTGAGCTGGAGGTTCGAGTGTTTTTCAAGAGTGAGGGCATCCCGTACTTCCACAGAAGTTAATGTTCGTGCTGAAAATGATTGCCCACAAGGGGACCAAGTGCAGGATCCATATTTGCCACTAATAGCCATGGCCTGATCCCATGACCTTGGGAGCCCACAGACTACCATTGGTGTAGAACTATGGAATGGTTGACAGTGGTAGTGCTTTCGGATAATTGATGATGTGGGAGATAGCTCCAATGCAGAGTGGTAAATGTGGGGAGCAGAAACCTTGATGACCTCAAAAAACCTAGTGACAAAGGAAAAGTAGTCTCTGGCCATATTAACAAGGTCCTGGTTCATGGCTACCTGATTTGAGGTATTAGTAATACATAACACTCTAATTAGACCCAAACAAACCTCCTGAAGCCACAGTACAAGGTTTCCCAATCCAGCAACCACATCTCTTGCAGCACCCAGAACACTAATGACCTCCAACCATGGCAGGAACTTCTCCTTCAGGAAATTGTGGAGAGGAGTGAGGATGCAAGCAGCATGTTCCCTTGCATTGATAAGATGATGGTACCAGGACTTGCAGGCATACTCCAATGCACTACTGATATGACTCCTAACCCTATCCTGCAGATCCTTAACCTCTCGGTTCAGGGCATAGTTTGGGAGGGATAGGAGGTTTGGTTTCAACGCACTGTCCATTAACCTCAGGCAGTTGATGGTGAGCTCACAGTGGAGAGTGCTGGGGGAAATGTAGAACCGCTTGTTGAGGCAACGGGATTGATCAATGATGAAGTCACGGAATGACTTGTGGAATGGTTTTACAGGGCAGCTGTGGTCTTCACTGAGTATAAGCAGCGACTGGACTAATGTAAGGATCTTCAAAACCTGCCTAATCTCCAGGCCAATGAGCTCAGCAACTGCTGATGGAGAGATGGGGTTTACAACCAAGACTACAGTGCCAATGGTAGACTGAACCTTGGAGTCTGCCTCAGGGTCTTCCACATGAGATTCTATGGCCATCTCAAGGATTGAAGTGTACAAGGAGTCAAGGGTGGTATTGCTCTTGAACTGTGTCTCTCCCTCATAGGTTGTGCATTCTGGGAGGTTTATGATCTTTTTCAGCTGTTCTTCTGGGGTGTGGACTTTGTGATCCAGAAATTTGACAGTTGCAACAGCATAGATAAAGAGTCCAGTTGCCCTTTGACAGAGGAGATTGATGTGTTTGTCACTTGGCCATCCAGTAAGCTGAGACCGGTGTGCAAGCTCAGAAAGCTCTGTCTTGAGGAACTGCTGGATGTCTGTATTGACAACAGAATGATCAACCATGTGAAGAATGAATGTTTCAGTCAATGGCTGCAGGAGTTTAAGGCGGAACCCTGATTGGATACGAGGTTCTGGCCGGCCAGTGATGAAGAACTTGACTTTTGGGATCTCTTCCGCAAACCGACCCATGACAGAGAGGATAGCAGATTGTGGTTCATTGTCAGCACACTCATCAAGTGCATCAATTACTATCACTGTTGAGATGCTCTTTTCCTTCAGTGGGGTGACAATTAGCCTCTCCATCTGACTGTGGAGTGACTCATGTCCAATATCTGGGTTTGATTGAAGGAGAGGGACAAGGACAGATCGAAAGCTGGGGTATCTGTGTGCAAGTTGGAAGGAAAGAGTTGGGAATATGAGGTGGAGGTCACCACGGTCCTTGAAATCACGGGAACAGAAGAATGATGCCCCCAATTCCCCATCAGCAAACAGACGTTCTGCAGTGGTCTGTGCGATTGTGGATTTCCCGGTCCCAGGAAGCCCATTTAGCCAGTAGACAGGAGACATATTGAAGTCTTTGGTCCAGGTCTCAATCCTATCCAATATAGCCTCCCGGGTCCCTGTGAGACAACCTCTACGATCACCATGTTGATACCCTACCCCACGGGCCCGGGGGCAAGTGTTCAGCACCAACAATTCAGCTGTTGAACCATGAACAATCACATCAGCCAAGAGTGTAAACATGGCTAACCTGCATCCTGCAACTTGTCAGCACCTAACATTCTCTCAAGTAAAATAAGTGGTAGCTTACAATTAACCTGGAGTTCTGGTCATGTATAACCCTTTGTTGTGCAAGCTGTCTGTGGTCAGTAAAGAACTCCAACAAGCTGATTGGGTCCTCCAAGATTAACCCATACCTGGTATTCAACAATGGCATCTCTGAGGGCTTCTGTAAGCTCACAAACAGCACGCACATCATCTTCATTCCTCTGGTAGCTAGCTGCACTGGAGTGATCAGATACAGCCAATAGCTCATCCTTTAGACCCTCAAGAGCTCTGAGATGGGGTCAACACAGATGTGTGTTTGTAGAGTGTGGAGGGTGCTCACTTGAATAGGATTATGTGATGTTCAAGTTCACTACCATCATGTGTGCAATTCACTGCTGCTCCAAGTCTACCCAACCGTGCAAGGACAGACTTGATTTTTCCATGCACCTCTGGAGATTTCTGGCACCATATCAGTATCTACTCTAAAATGTGCACAGGTTATTTTACCTCATTGAGTTTCAGAAATACATCAAATGAGGACTGTAATCAACAGACAATCTGTGAGCACCAATGCAAAGGCAACATGAATAACCGTACTGTCAGCTGTGTGAGCTGGTTGTGGATTGATTGCTGTTGGGACATCTGCCATGACTTGTGTAAGTCCTACTCAAACATAGCAGTTCTCAACACATACTTGGTAGATGAGGATTGTTTTCTGAAATTGATCAACAAGCTTGATGACCACTTGAGTGTCCTGCGCTTTATCGAGGAACCGAGCCATTCGCCCTTTCTCCAACAGCTCCTGAGACCGCTTCTCAATGTCATCCAAGGACCTACAGAGGACCAGTTTAGCAGGGCGAGATGATAAACATATGATGCGAACCTTGTCAGTTGTGTTCGTCTCTCTACTTCCCCACGATCTTCAACATTGGCCTTTGCTAAGCTGCCCTCCAATCTGGCCACCCAAGGGATTAGGTCCTCTAGCTTGTCTTTCACATCTTGGATTTGCTGCAAAAGACATGTCAACAAAGCAGAGGAATATCATTCTGCGCGAACTCACATCATAATGTTTGATGAGCGCATTGATGCCGCCCAGGCATGACTTGAGGGGAGGAAACCAATCAGTTGATTCCTTGGCGACGTCTAGGACCACCTTCGTAGCGTCGATTAGCCGCTGCCTCTTTGCTGTGGGTAATCAGTGGGGTTGGGGCGGCGGTAAGATAAGGAATCGTACACGAGCTTGGTCCGGTTCCCAGTGGGCTTGTTGTCAAACGTCGTTTCGGGAGATAACTTGACATGACTTTCTGTTGTCTACGTTGTGCGGAGCGATGGTGGTGGCTCGCTGTCGTTTTCTGCAGGATGGATGCGTGCAAACCACGAGGACGGACACCGTAGTTGGATCACCGCCACCGCGCCGGAAGAGATCACCGCACCGGGGGAAAATGACCGTCGCCGGCCGTAAAATACGTGAGCCGTTATTGACTCGATCATGACCTGGATCTGAGAGCTCAGTATATGCGATGGGGAGGGCTACTTTCATGGGCCCCGGTAAGTTGTTTAAGACGCTCAGAGTTCCACGAGATGTCGCCTTAAGTTGACTAACACGTGTGGTAGACTGACCAAGCTTTTTCGAAACCCTGTGAGCGCAACGAGATTTCTGAAGGGGGGGAGATCCCGTTGTCCTGATTGCATTCGGAGATGTCTCTATGCATCTGCTGGTGGCTGGCATCTCCTGGACAACCCGCGTCGATCTGTATTGCTAGTCTTGGTATTCTGGTCGCCTCCATCCGTGTGCATTGATCACCGAGGTGAACTTCGTGCGTCCCCTCCACATCTCGCTGTGGCCAATCAAGCCTGCGATCATCCCAGAGCCTCCGCGCCGACGTGATGAGGCCGTCGAAACGTCTACACACGGTCATTATGTGGGCTTGTGGGGGGGGGGGGGTCCCGGTTTGCGTGGCTCGCCGACAGGATAGAGAGAGTGAGCAGGTGGCCCACACAACGCCACCAACCAGATGTTTGGTCCCTCTTCCCTCCCCCATTTCCACCCTTTCTATTCATTAGGAACGTCCGTTGACCCCGAGGTCCTGGCATAGGCGTAGCAGTCACGTTCGAAGAACCCGACCAAGCCATAGGATGCGAAGAAACGGAGGGCGAGGGTGCTCACCGGAGGTGATGGAAAGCGGAGGGCTAGCGCCGCAACCCCCGAGGTACCGACAATTGGAAACTGCAGGAATGGCCCTCCCCGATGCGCCCCGACGTTCCTACATCTTGTGGTTCCAGGTCGGCTTTTCAAAACCGCTGGCAGGAGTGCGTCCGACACCATAGTCCACTCGATCATATTATCCTAATTACACCCTTCCAGCTGAAGCAGATGGGATTCCGCAACATCTCTAGTCGCCTCGGTTGGCTTCTTTTTACGTGCGTGCGGTGTTCGTTTCTACGATCGGAACTTTCACTGACTTAGTCCAGTCTGCATGGCCCGCATGGTCTCGCCCTGCCGTCGGCCCACTCCTCTTGATTTCTGGATATCTTTGCTCAAGCTTATTGTCTCCGTCCACAAACTCACATCCATCCCTGACCCTCCGCAGCCGAATGCAGAATAAATTGGTACCGCGGTGGCCGGTTCCCCAACCATTTCGCTCATCACATCTGTCTAACTGAAGCTGGATCCGACCTTTTGGTTGGACAGCCAGCTGCTGGCGTTCACTCCAGCCACTTCGGACCGAAGGCGCCACTGCGCTCCGGCGCGGCGGTTTATACAACTCTGGGTCTCGTTCCTTAGTCGTCGAGAAGAAGGATGTAATCCCGTGGGCCGTGGATCCACCAGCAGATCCCCAAATAAATGAGGGGCCAAAGCCGACAAGCAGTTCCCAAGAGTTGCCGGCTCTCGAGGGCGCCACACGCGTGTGTTATTGCTCAGCTCATTCACTGGCATCGTCATCGGGGTGACCAAAAGATCAGAGACCACCATCTGCCGAGCACCCACCGATGGTACTGGCTTGAATTTGATTACATACTTCGTTGGGTGTGGTGTCGAAGCTTATGACACCTCCGAGGGCCGCGGCCTCTCTATGGGTACGAACCATTGATAAAAATTTCTTGTCACCAGGTTGAACGCGTTCGATTTTAATTCCGTGCATATTGGTCGAGAAGGGGGTCCCGCTTCGTGTTTCGTCGACAACAGAGGGGTCGAGTGGTTCTGTCCCTGGTTTCCCTGGGTGGGGAGTTATCTCTGAAGGACAACCTGATCCCCGGACGTGAGGTCCCCCCCTCTCCTCCCTCCCATCCGTTCTGCGTAACTTACCGCTTGGTTACGTTCACATTCTTGTCCGTCTCTGGTCTCGTGCCCCCTCCTGTGGCCGGGTCGGCTCTGGTCGACAGATCGAAGGAGTTCGGCGCACCATTTCTGGGTATCACTGTTGGGAGGTGTTCATAAACTCGGTGTTACTTGGTGGGGCAAAATCTGACACTCACCCACCGCGAGTGTGTACGGTATGGATGAGAATGATAGGAAAGATGCCTCATACAAGGTGGGTCGCCAGCCGAGACGGAACGCTGAAGCTACCAGATAGGAACCACCATCCAAAAGTGCAGCCGACGTGAAATGTTTCGCCCATTCCCACATCTTCAAGGCAGCTGCGTCGCTGATACCATTTCTGGTCCTTTCCGACTCCGTGACGATGGCCGGGCATCTGGTGCAATCGGGCGCGTGAGCGGCGGTCTCGTCGTTTGGGTTAGGCTGGAGCCAGGAGTGAACGTTTGAACCAGGATGATGAACGCGGAAGTCACGGCGGAGAACAGTCCAGCCTTTCGCGTGGGTCAACATCCATGCGCCTGAGAAAATAAAAGAAAACTCACGAATACCAACGTCGTATCCAAATCTTCATCGTATCTCTTCATGAGTTCCTTATCGTACTCCTCGGCCACCTTGCGGTAACGTCCTCCGGGATCGAGCGCGCATCTTGCCACTGGCTACGGGAGAAGTTTAAGCGACATTCAGAAGGTACGTGGTGCGGGACCATACCTATGTTTCCCGTTCTCCACTACGGTTCCCTTCCATAATGCGTCGTTCTCGAGGTTGCTCATATTCCGACGCTTCGTGGATCTAACGTCCGTGTGATCAGCCAGGCAACCGATGGGTGGTTGACAAAGCTTACATACCGCCTTCGTTCTGTACTCTCTTGTTGAATGGGGGGCGATTCTTTTCCGCTTGCAGGTCCTGCTCCATAGATTTCCCCACCCCGACCGAAGATAACCATGAGGCAAGCGGGGGAAATCGTGAGAGTACCCAGGGCCTACCTTCCTACCGTGATACTCTCCATATTCAGGGGTATCAATGAGGCTCAGTGTGGTATGTGTAAGGGGGTGGTTGTAGGAGGGAAAAGAGACGGGGGTGTAAAGCTTGGAGCATTGAATTGACGGAACGGGCTGACGACAAATAGTTCGGGATGACAATGAGGTGCCGTAAATGACGTCGGTGCGCTCGGCGACTTTAGCGACGAATTGGGGGGGTCCCGGTCAGGAACAGGCGAGTGAGCACAAGCAGGATATCTGGGTGAGAGGGGATTTCATACATGCCTACTCTCAGCCGAACTTAACGGGTGTTGAACTCGATCGTGATCCTCTCCTACCAACCTCCAAGTCCCCTTGCAAGGGTTCTCGTTACTCTCACCACCACTCGCTCTCGGACTTGAACTACCTGGTTTCTGGAACCCCCACACTTGGTTGACATGCCTGTAAAATTCCAAGCCCACTCGTTTCCTCCGCTGCTCACACCACAGGCCCTTCTGCCATCTCAGCTCGACCCGCCCGCCGAACTCTCTATTCTCCCTTTACCGCTCCTGCTAGCTCTCCTGGTCACCCTGGGTCTCTATCTGTTCTGTACCTCCTCCGCCAATCAATTCAATAAATCCCTGCACGAGGACAAACGCTCAGAGGCCCTCACCGCTCTCATGGCAATTTTCACCCCAACGAGATCATCTTGGCCTAGCGACATCCTCGACGCGACACGACGCGCTGCTATATCTCGCCTGAGACGTGGTTCCGCCTCTGCTGTTGACCCCGGCTCTGGGAGAGGTGAAATTCGCTTGGGGTTCTCTGCGGTTTACGAACATATCCTCAACGGTGACTTGGAGCTGCAACCCACGGCTAGCGTGGACCTCGTAAAAGCGATGCTGCTGGAAAGAGAGGGTATGGAAGTGGATGGGTGGAAGATAAAGGTCATAGTCGAGTGGAGGTGGGTATGGAGAGTTAGCTTGTGGATTGTCAAAGGACTTGGGTCGAGGCTCATGAACTTGTCGGAGCTTTGGAATGATGACATCCACAAGGTGATTCCAGTCTCCGTTGCTGGATGTATGCGCTTTGTGCTGATACGGTCGCCACCAGGCCTCGCATTTATTGGGTATGTATCTTCTCAGTGTCGTCCTTTGGCATTCCCTCGCACCTCGCTGAACTCTGGTCTGGGCAGAACGCACGAAAGTCTCTTCCCCACGCCCGATCTACGCCCTCGATCTGCTCCCCACGTCCCAACATGGCATGTTCGCTCGACAGTTGCACGAGATGTTACACTCCAGCCGCCCGCCCCAACCCGATCGCAACGGAACCGAGGAAGATGTTGGAAAACACGCGATCGTGACCTTTTCCACAATCTCGGCCCCCTCGATTTCCCTTTCGACCATCGCACTGTGTGGATTGCCTTTCCTCCTCCGCTTACCTCTCGGAGAACCTACCCCGATTTTACTCGGTCTCAGACGTGCCGTCAAGTCGCTGAGTTCCTCAAGTGTTGGTCCACGTGCTGCCGCAGGAGAAGGGAGACTTGTGGTGACGTCCGTCGAGGATACCTCCAAGGCGTATGCGGGCACGTTAGCAGAGACCATACAACGTATGGAAAGCGACGCAGACTTCAGGCAAAAGCTAGTAGACGAATTGGGGGTCAAGGGGTGGAGGAGGGGGATGTTTTGCATTGAACTCGAGGCCGCGTTGTACAAAGCAGGGTTGATGAAGCGTTGGGAGGTCTTGGTTGGTGTGTCCTAATCGCTTTTACGGTTCTCGTTCTCGTCTCTTGGAGCATTAAAACACGAGCAGGATAAATGGTAGAATTCATTCGCTTTCTGACGGACTTCTCGCAACGTATATCTCGTTCACTTTCATTCCCGTTGTACGGTAGTAACCTCACTGGAAATTTCCTTCACCCCATTTCCTCGAATTGACCGCCATCTCGACGGCGGCTAGACCCCAATCCTCGCCGTGGTTATGACCTTTGTTTCCTTCCTCGCCGAGCCCGGCCCTGATCAAAGCCTGCTTTTCCGTGAGCGCAGTGAGAACGCCAAATACGACGGGGACGCCGGTATCAAGTTGGACACGCATGAGGCCGTGGGAGACGGTGTCGGAGATGTACTCGAAGTGCATGGTTTCGCCTTTGATCAAGACACCGATGGCGATCACCGCGTCGAAGGGTTGAGATGGCATCGTTGTGACCACCGCGGGTGGGGGATTGGTCGTCGTGTTCGAAGTCGAAGTTGGAGCGGGCGTTGTCGTGCGCGAAGGAAACGGAGAGCCGAAGGTCAGTCCGCCGAGAAGGTCTGTTGCTGTCGCCCCTGCTTGGACTCGAGAGCCTAATATCATCCTGTGCAATGAAAAATCAAGAGGTTGTTGCCCCATAGTTAACCGTAACGTACTTGGAAGCGGCCATCGGAAGTTCATAACTACCAGGAACACTCTTAACCACGATGTTGCTCGCCCTGACTCCGACGGCCTTGAGTTTGGATAGGACACCTTGAAGGAGGGCGTCGATTACGGGTTTGTTCCATCTGGCGTGAACGATTGCGATGCGGAGGGATGAGCCGTCGAGAGATGATTCGGAAAAGGAGATTCCTTTGATCGTCGGGTCGGTCATGGCTCTCCTGATAACGATTCCGATGGCAATCCGAGGGTAAAAGCGGGCAGAGGTGGGCGGAGGAGAGAGATGATCCTGAGGAAATAAGAGGGGGTGCTGGTGAGATGAGGACGAGGATGGTGTCGACCGAGAAGCGCCGCTGGTGTGGAGGGTTCTGCTCAATCTTCAGCGCTTACGACCGCGTCGCAGGGGCGCGGAGATAACGATTACATACTGAGCTACGAACGCACGATCTCGAATAAAAGTTATGATATCTCTGTGTACGCTACCGACCGCCGAGGAGAGCGGTGATCTTCGTATCGAATCCCTCTGTCCGTATTGGCATCTCAGGCGTATGGAACGGGTTCTTCATCACCGCCTCTGCATAGATCTCGTACACCTTTTGCAGCATAACATCCGCCGTCGATTCAACGAGTGAAGTGAGAAGGACGAATTTGGTTCCTAAGCATGACAACGGGTATGAACGCGGCGCGATACGGTTGAAAGGCAGTACGGTCGTACCTGTGTGGGTGAGAAGGAGGTTCAACTTGAACGTTTCTCCCTCTAACACCTGAACGCCGGAACTAGGGCCGATGGGGGATAGCCTACTGGTTATGGCGTGGATTCCGTGCAGCGTACCGGCGAGGACGAGGTACTCGTTGGAGGTTAGATGTGGTAAACCATCTGTACGGTGTCGCGTCAATTTACGTCCAGGCCAGACAACTGGAAACCAACCTCCAAAGTTGCGCTGGTAAACAAGACCTCCAGCTTTATTGATTACCTGAATAGCTGAGTGTCAGCCTGAGCCGAAGAGAGGATAGAAAAGTGAAATCACCCAGAGGCCGAAGATCGCCATGACGGTGATCGGCAAGATGTCCTCGGTGATCAAATACTTCCTCTCCTTGACCGCCACCCTCCGAGATGCATCGTCGTCGTTCTCCGCCTTCCAAAGATATCCCTGTCCACGTTTCCTTCCCCGTGTCGCGCAGGGTACACGCCATAAAACAATGGACTGATTTGAGCCCGGCAGCACGAGCGTCGCTGTCTTTTTTGGGCCCTGGGCTCATGGGAGGGGGAGATATTTTCAGGTACGCCTTATTCCTTCCTCCACTCGCAGAGTAACCCTCACTGAACCGTACACCAGAGCCTCAGTCATGCCAAACCAGGCGAATCGCGGTTGCCCTGTCGGTTCTCGGATCCTCCGGACACCGGCTCTCCTCCACCTCCTGCTCCAACCTAACCCCTCCAGTTCCCAATGTGGAAGCGGGTCAAGACCCCCGAGGCTCAGATAATTTCCCCTGTCGATTTCCAAGAACGCGTCATATCATGCCTCCTACTGGCTGAATTCCTTCTCAATCTCGAACGCGGACGAGTCGAGCGGACGTAATCGGAGAAAGTGGTTGTTGTTCACAACGAGTGGCAGACCCTGAAGAGGACAACGAGGGCCCCTAGTGCGCGAGTGCCGTGTTGGTGGCGTATTTGAGTGGGAGTATGGGATGGGTTGTGGAGACCAAGGTGCGTTCAATGTCCTGGCAGCACTTCCTAACCTGACTGACTTGGCATATGCGGCCCAAGTAGGAGCTCAAGCCTAACACTGTGTTGTCTGCCTGTGCCTCGTGAGGTTGGGTGTGTAGATTCTACATGATGTAGCAGGCAGACATGAGAAATCTCTGTCCCATGATGCTGACAGGAATGGTTTGGATGTCCTTGGGGAGAGTGTTCTTTGTCATTTTGGAGGTAACAACAAATGTGTCTGAATACTAGGGTTTAAGGTACATGCATTGTGGATTGATGTTGGGACAGGGAATGTATGAGGACTGGGCAATGCCCAAATTTATTACCAATAAATCTCCAGGTGGCCAGCAGTACACATGAGGGAAAACAAAACCACACATAGGACCTGAACTGACAGATGAATAGACGATGGATGAGGCCAGTGGGAAGAAATGAGAATACCACCATGGCTGCAAGGCTACATTAGTCATCCCCATCACCCACAATAATAGCAACGGAGCAACCTAAGGATAATGAGAAGAGAGATATAGTCTACAAAGGTAGTGGGGGTGTGAGGATGAAGGGAAGGAGTGATGCTCAGTGAGGTGTACAACTATCCCATGTTTACCTATGGAGTTAGTAGGTAACAGGACAGCTGACCTGGGATACTCACAGCATGGTTCATTAATCACTCCTCCTGTCCAACCTCAAGCAAAACCTCCTTGAGTTGTGCATATTGTTTCTTCATCAGCTGGACATCATCTTCATTCAGACTTGGCTTGTGTTGTTGGAGGTGGCCTAAACCCAGGTCCAACTGTCCCAAAATGTGATCCAGCCTTTGGAGCAGACCTCCCTTATAGTGGTCTGCCCCCACCCCACTGAAAGCCTCCCTGATTGATGTGCGCATCTCAAGGGAGGCACCCTCATGGGAAAGGCACTTCATTGGTTCTGAGCAGAGACAATCTGGTAGATTCATAAATTGCATCCACCCTGAGTGGAGACAGTTCCACTCTGACCAGACAAGGAGCAGGTATGACTTGAGAATTTCAGCATCCCCAAGCCCATGGACCACTTGGAAAACACCAGGTATACTCCCCCTGGCACGTCCTGTACAAACAAGAGGGAGAGTGGGGCATTTGTTCAACCACAGCCACATGCCATCAGGTATGTGTGGTTGTAGGTTACCACTGGATGCAATGTGCAGCAATGTATCAACCACACTCTGACAAATCTCATCTGTATATGGGACTTCTGAGGCTGCTGCTGCCCACAGTGGGACTAGGTGTGTGTCCTGAAACTTCCACCAGGGTAAGTGGGGTGATGCCAGTATCATGGCTTGTTTCTTGGAAACAGGACTCTCCTCTTCCAGCAGCATAGTAACAAATGGTCTAATATGCCACCACATGAACCATGGTTCCCCCAAGACCCTTATAGTGTGGAAGAATGCATCAAGCATCTCATGTTGCCCATTTTGTGCTTGCTGGACTGCATATGGAAAGAATGCAGTAATGGCATGGCTCTGAGATATGCTTGAACCCCAATTTGGAACTTCACTCATGGTTTTAAACTTCTTAGATATTAGGGCTAAAACCTCATTCATTTGTGCACTGCGTTGGGGTCAGAGTGACAAACATATATTGAGTGTAAACATACTTCTTGTCCAAAATTGCAACTCTGGTGCTTGGGACATTACACCCCAGTGCAATTGCAATGATTGACAGGCAATCAACAACAACAGAGATAGGAGGCAGGGGGTCCAAGAATAGGGAATGGAGCACAAAGGTTAAGTTCCAATCAGATACAATCCATGACCTACCCTGGTACTCTTGGTACCTAAATTGGGCAATCTTGGCTTGAGTATGAGATAATATGATGTGTTCATGATTTGATAGTCTGCCACCCCCCAAGCTGAACTGGCGTGTCTGGGGTGGGTCAAATGCACTGTTAAATACACTGCTAATTGTCCAGAAAACATGGAGAGATGGAAGGTCATTAAATCTGGGTGAACCTTGGAAGACCCTCTTGTATTGATGATGGACATCTTTAATAATACTTGATCTTGGATCTGTGACCAAGAGGTGGGAAAAGGTATGGAGGAAGCAGGTTGCAGATGTTGTTGCAAGTTGCTCCAACCCATGGGTAATTACCACACTGTTGTTGATGACCCTTGTACAAGCCACAAAGATGTTGAAACAATCCACAACAAGGGTGGGGTAAAAGTTGTCTAGCTCCACCATTGTTGCAAGGGATTCTAGAGCTGACAGGTGGACAGCTTTGTCCAGTGATGTCTGGAGTGTCCATGAGATGCATTGTAAATCCAACAAGGTTGTTTGTCTATCCAATTTGTGCACTGAAGTGTAAGGTGTGCTCAGTAACCAAGTATACACTTGATGAGCAAGGGCCACCAGTGACTTGACCGTTGCTTGCCCAAGTTGGAAAAAGGCATTGGCTAGTGCCACAGGTAGAAAACAAAGGACACGTATGAAGAGGAGTATTGCATGACATGGAGATTGTGGGGGCCAAGATAGATATTCCCCTTCCTCAAACATCTTGACTATTATCGAGTGCTTCACAACCAATCTAATGGTTGAGGCAGCTGACACAACAGCTGGGGGAACTAAGTGGAGGATGCGTGATCCAGGTGTTTGGTATGGACAGCTCTCAGATGCTGCCCCAGCCACAACCACAAAAAGGTAGAAGGTGATGCCAAATGAAGTGACACCAAGAACCACTAGTGCAATTGTGGCGTTGATCCCCCAGAGGTATTTACCAAGGGCAGAGCCAAGTAGCAACAGTGCAACTTGCAGCATCAATGGCAGGGACTCCATCACATACTCAAAATACCAGTTGACAATGCCATTGAGCTTCCGCTGACGATTCTGGCTACGCTCAATAGCAGTCCCTCGCATATTGGTTGATACATATTGGTTCAACCATTGCTCGCCAAGCATTGCCAGGAATGCAGAGAAGAGAGAGGCAGTGAGACTGGCATACAGCATGGCTTGAACCTAAATGATTGAGTGTGGAGGACCAGACCACTGTGGGACTGCAGGAATGTCATTGCCAAAAGTGGTATTATCGATCTTGTGGATGAGGACACGGAGGAGAGCAGCAGTTTCTTCATTTGGGTCGGACTGGAGTTGTGGGTGGACCTGGATGATGAAGGCAGAAGTGACAGCGGAGAACAGACCAGCCTGTGATCCGAGTCAGTAGGTATACCCCCACCCGACTTCCAAGACCCACAAATATCAGCGTTGTGTTCAAATCCTCGTCATATCTCTTGTCGAATTCCTTGTCATACTCCTCGGCCAACTTGCGGTAGCCTTCGTAGAACCGAGGCCGAACCTCCTCAGGAGTCGAGTGCACATCTCGCCTCCGACTGTGGGGTAAGTTTCAGTGGTGTCCAGGTGGGATGTGGAGCAGGTCCTACCCATCTCCCGGTTCCCCGTTTTCCACCACAGCTTCTTCTTCCTTCGGTTCTCCCCCAAGGTCCCGGCTGCAGTCCGGCGTCAGTCAAACGGGATGTCACTGATGAAATTTAGAAACGTACTCCAATATGCCGCTCTCAAAGTCGTTCGAAGCGTTCGTACTCCGACGCTTCTTGGATCTGAGGTACGAACGATCAGTCAGCCTATCGGTTTTGATTGACACCGTATATGGACCTTCGCTTTCTGTTCGCCCGTTGGCTGGAGTTTGGATCTTGCCGGATCCCGTTTCCTGCTCCGTCGCTTTCGGGTTCTTGACTATGGGGGTGGGCGCGAGTCAGGGAAATGAAACCGTAGAACCTCAAGGGACTCGCATTTCTACCGTGATCGCTTCCAGACCTGCCATATTGGGAGTATTGTTGAATCTCGCTGATGGGCAGACAAGTTGGTAGTGGGAGGAAGGAAGGGCGGCGAACGTCGAATACAATTGCCAGGTGACGGGCCATTGGGCGGATCGTGGCTCCGTGGCGCCACACAACCGGGAACACGCGGAAGCCACGAGCATGCATCGGTTATGGACAATCCACGGATGGGTCCGGGGACTTCAGCCATGGCTGTTTGAAGAAAAGAATAAACGATAAGTCGACGAAACGCATTGATGACACTGGTGTTCGTGGCGATTTGGTGGCGAGTCGGGAGCTGGGCGGGCGAGTTCGAGTTCGACACTTACACTGGGGTGATTGTTTTGAGAATTCCGCGTCGTCAGAGGAAAACCTGCCCGTAAACATGATCGTGGATCCCTTTGCGTCCTCCTTGCCACTTGCGCATCTGTTTACTTCTTCTCTCGGGCTTGAACTAGTTTCAATCGCTCCACTGGTCTGTGAAGTTCCGACAGTCTGCTATGAATACGTTCGCGAACATCCAAAGTGATCCGTTGCCTCCGGCGCCGCTAAAGACGGCACCTTGGAAGATGATATCGATTCTGGGTTCGCTCCTTCAAGTCGGGCGTCTTCTCACCCACGCAGGTTCGACGGTACCACCCCCTACCGGAATGGCTGTCTTTCGATCACAGAGATAAAGATGACGCGGATTGGGGATCACCGTGCGGGATGTTCTCCTTGATCCTCTGCCTAATACACCTCCTGCAGTGTGGCGTGGGCCGTTGGCGAATTTGGTCCCTAAACGTGGCAATGGATATGAGCGTGCCAACTCAGTTGAGGATGGTGCGGTCGTACCTGTATGAGGACGACGTTCAACTTGAACGTTTCCCCCTCTATCACCTAGGCATCGGAACTGGGACGGCCTACAAGTGATGGATTCCGTCCGGCGTCTCGGCGGGGGTGAGGTACCATTGAAAGTTGGATGAGGTAAACCATCCGCGGGGTATGGCGTCAATTTGCATCTGCAGTGGGAAGAGAATGACGACCTCCGAAGCTGTGCTGGTAAACGAGACCTCGAGCTTGTTACCTGTAAAGCCGGGTATCACCGTCAGCCTCGAAGAGAAAATAGAAGAGAGAAGTTACCCAGGCCAAAGATAGCAGGGTGATCGGTAGGGGGACGGAGATGAATCATGAATGGTCTTGGCTGGGCCACCCAATATCTTCTTTCGCTGTCACCTTTCGGAAGGCGTGGTCGGTGGTCTCCGTCCCTCGAGGATATCCTCGTCCGCGATTCCTTGACGACGTCATGGAGGGCACCGGCTATAAAACAACCGGGCTGATGGTTTTTTTTATATCCTGGACTCCTGGTCGGGGAAAATGTTCTCAGGCTGTTCATCTCCACCACCCCTCTCAACGAACAGGGGGCTCAGTTTGGGTCACCGCCAGTCGTCACCATGCCTCTCCCCTTCCTCAAACCCGTGCTTTCTTTCCTCCGCACACGAAGAAAGCCCAGTCAGAAAACACCCCAGGTTTCAAGTCGCGTCAAACCCAACGAATCACACGACCAACCGCCGACGACGGCGCCGCCGGTTCTCAGCCCGCCTCCGGATGTCAACGCCCCAATCTCCCTGACCGATCCACGCGACTGGACGTACATCGCTGAAGGAGGCGCCACGATCGTTTTCTCCTACGACGGACCCCGTAATCTACACTTCGACGGAACCGTTGTCCGGCTACGAAAGTCTCCCCTCAACTCCCCCTCCGGCCCAACCCCCAACGAGGGGGCGGGTCAAGGCGCCCATGACGTGGATGATCCGGCCGTCGATTTCCAAGAACACATCATTTCGCGTCTCGTACCAGCCGAGTTTCTTCCCCATCTTGAACACGTACAAGTCGAACGAGCATGGTTGGAGAAGATGACTGCCGTTCACGACGAGAAGCGACCCGCAAAGAGACGAGCGAAGGACACGATCGACCCCAAGCGCACAAGGGCCGTGTTGGCGACGGATTTGATTGGGAGCAAGGGGTGGGCTGTGGAAATAAAGGCGCGTTCAACGTCATGGCAACACTTTCTGATCTGACCGAGTTGGTGTATGCAGCCAAAGTGGGGGTTTAAACCCAACGCTGCCTCACTCGCCCATACCTCGCGTCCTGTGAAATCGCGCATATGTAGGTTCTGCATGAAGAAGCACGCAGACCAGAAGAAGTCTCCGGGAGCGCATGTGCCGTTCTACTGCCCGTTGGAACTGTACTCCCCCGACCAGGAGAGGGTTAAGAAGGCGTTGTATGCGCTCTGGGATGACTGGGAGCAAAGTAATGGCACGATAAACATGCTGAGGATCTTTGTCAACGGCCGGGTTCTCCATCCGAACGAGGTACACGTTCCCCCCTGCCCGACCCGTGGAAAACACCCTCGACTCTCTTATTGATCCCTTCCGTGTCTTCTAGGAGTCTACAGCTGAGAGCCTCGCTGCGCAAATCGACCCCGACCACACTTTCCCCCCTCACACACTCTCCTCCGATCTACGAACCAAGTTCGCGGACACGATGGCGCCGATATTGATGGACCACCCGGTATTGGCCAAACTCTCCGAGCTCCAGAGCTCTCTCGACTCGTTGGATATCGAGGGTTTATCCGTCCTCGTCACCGGAAAATCGGCGACCGAGTATCCGAACGAATCGCTCCCCCTTCTCGATGCACCAGAGGTCCAAGTTGAGGAGGATCCCACTTTGGATGAATGGAGGAGGTTCCTGGATGCTCATTTCCATCACAAATTCAAGGGTGGTCTCCCTACTCCAGCCAACGTCAAGGCTCTCTCACACGGGATATCCCAGAAACGATACCACCTGCTTGCGTACCTTCTCTCGGCGACGTTCAAGGACTGTTCCATCATCATCCGCGGTCACGAGGACAATGTGAAGAGCGCAACGGCGACTATCATTGATCTGGACTCCAAGAGTTTTGGGCGGATGGGCAAGTGGGAGAGACTTGATAGAGATGTGGTCAAGTGCACGTTGGAGGCTGAGGAGGGTGTTGAGGAGACCGAGAAGAGGGTTTGTGTGGAGGACCCTCCCTCATCGAAGAGTGCTCCATGATCCTGGCGGGCTAAACCCATCTGCTCCCCTCTCTCTTGGTTGTGGGCACACGTCGCCCACATCATGATGCCGTCGTTTTCTTGGTTCCAAGCTTAGGGTCTGCTCCCGATCCGGCGTGCTCGTGCTTTCTTTCGAATCTTATCGTCTATTTACCCACCGCGTTTCTGTTCCCCCCTAATGAGTAACCGCGGAATGATCCCCTAATCTCACCGCTTTAATACGCGTTTTTATTGGGCACAGGTGATCCCCTTCACAACTCGACCCTACTATAGCGATTCCTTACTGACTAACCCTCCCCATGAACCCTGCCATTGCAATGCTGGCTCCGCCGTACCTCGTTGCAGACCTGCCGAGTCGTATCCATTCAATGTTCCTAACGGAAGGAGCGAGATCACGCCCAGACCAGATACAGAAGATGGCACAGCTAAACTAGGATGCTTTGGCCTAGAGTGGAAACTGCTAGCGGACGTGTCTGCCAACTGTCGGAGCGCCGGGGATCGGGAAAGCGGTTAAAACGAGTCTAAGTCTAAGAGAAAGAGGATACTGTTGCTCGAACCCGCTACCACGCTCGTCGTCATCTTCGTGGGAACGCCGTGTCCCAGAGCCCCGCATCGACATCACCGGGTTCGCCATGAGGTCGACCTATCACTTTCCAAAAACCTTGACTGGTGTCTATGGGGAATAGGCTGCGTGGTGACTTGGGCACACCGTATATCGGTGCGGGCGCTCTTGGTTTCTGTGCGTTCCTGACTGGATGACATCGGTACGGTGAGTGTACCTGGCTCTGCCTCGCGCCCAACTGTCACCGGTCACCTGTCGCTTTTCCCTCCTACCATCACCGTCCACCTACCCGTATCCCACTGATCTTCGGCGATACACCCCAATATGGCGGATCTTGAAGATATCACAGTAGAAAGGTGGGTCATGATCGATGTCCCAAGATTTGGTTTTCCGACTTGGGTTTGTCCCATAGCCGAAAAGGCGAAAGTCACGAAGCAGGGAACACGATCGAGGAAGAGCTGAAGCCCAATCGGCAAGGGAACTCAAAACGAAGGCGGTCAGTAGTCAACCGGTTGCGGACTGGCTCGCTGATCGTTCATTTGGAGGTTAGATCCGAGAAGCGCCGTAATCCAAACAATTTGAACGACTTGGACGAGGACCGCACATCGAAGTGGGTTCCGTAATCACATCCGCGTTTGTTTTACTAACACCCGACCGCAGTCGGGACCCTCTGGGAGGTCCAAACAAGGAGAAAGCCGCAGTAGGGAACGGAAAACCGGGAGATGGGTAGGGCCCCGTTCCGCCTCCTCCTGTAAGTCGCTGAAATTTCTTCTCCCACAGTCGGGGACGAGACGTGAGCTCGGCTCCGGAAGATCTTCATGCTCGATTCTACGAAGATTACCGCAAGGTGGCCGAGGATTATGATAAGGAGTTTATGAAGAAATATGACGAGGACCTGAATACAACGCTAATATTTGTACGTCCTGCACATCGACCGGATACGCGTGTGTTGACATGGATCTCACAGGCCGGTCTGTTCTCTGCTGTGACTTCCGCCTTCATCATCCAGGTGCAACCCGAGCTCCAGCCAGACCCAAACGAAGAAACTGCCGCTCTCCTCCGCGTCCTCATCCATAAGACAGACAACACCACTTTCGGTGGCAACGTTCCCACAGTCCCACAGTGGTCTGGCCCTCCACGCTCAATTGTCCAGGTCCAAGCCATGTTATATGCCAGCTTCGCCGCTACGCTCTTGTCTGCCTTCTTGGCAATGCTCGGCAAGCAATGGTTGAACCGATATGCATCAACCGACATGCGAGGGACCGCCGTCGAGCGCAGCCAGAACCGCCAGCGGAAACTCAACGGGATCGTCACCTGGTACTTCGAACATGTGATGGAGTCGCTACCGTTGATGTTGCAGGCTGCGCTGTTGCTGCTCGGTTGGGCCCTCTGCCAATACCTTTGGGAGATTGACCTCACGGTCGCAACCGTTGTTCTTTGTGTAACTGCATTCGGGTTGGCCTTCTACTTTTTTGTCGTTGCGGCGGGGGCAGCATCTGGGAGCTGTCCATACCAAACACCCGGATCGCGGGCCCTTCGCTCAGTGGTCTCGGCTGTCCCGCCAGCTTTTAAATATGCTGTCGAGCACTCCGCAGCTATCAACCTTTTCCGGAGCGATTTGGCATGTTGCCTGCCCTCAACGTCCATTTACAATTTGGTCTGCTCCTTGATGACCATCCTCTGTGGGTTACCCGTGGTGGTGCTGGCGTTGGCAATCGATGTCACTCGCCTGGGAGTAGCTATGGTCAGGCTACTTGTGACCTTCACTCGTCGAGCATACATCCGGTTGTTCGGTGCACCCTCCACGCCAACGCACGGATCGGACCAAGAAACGACCCCAATGCACTTGCAATGCGTCTCTTGGATCCTCCAGACGTCACAGGACAAGACCGTTCACCTGTCAACCCTCGAATCCCTTGCGACGATGGTGGAATTGGATGACTTGGACCCCACCCTTGTTGCAGATTGTTTCGACATCTTCATTGGCTGTGTGAAAGTCGTCGACAGGACTGCAATGGTTACCCAGGTGCTGGAGCCACTCGCGACAGTGTCCGCTACCTGCCTCCTCCTCACCTTTTCGCACCTCTCGGTCGTGGATCCGTCGTCCGATATTCTTGGAGAGGTCCGGCGTCGTTACATGATGGTTTTCGACCCCTGGACCAACACCCGCGGCCTCCCATTTCCCTATACCTTTTGCGCAATCGAGGGTATATTCTATCCAGATCGGGATGAGCGGTGGCTCGATTTGGGGGGCTACAAACCATCCAGCGACGAGCAGATTATAACCGCTCACGCTCTCACCAAATTCGCCTGGTCCGAGTACCGAAGAATAGAATACTATGGGAGGAAGGTCCCCCGTTGGATCCTCCGCTTCGCGTTCCATTCTCTGTCCATGGATCCTCTACCTTCTACTTCAGTCGTTGTCAATTGCCTGTCAATCATCGCGATCGACCTGGGCTGTGACATTGATGTCTCAAGTACCAGGACTACAACTACGGACGAGAGGTGTGTTCGGGTCCAATAACTTTTTATCCCTCTAACCCAAAACTAGTGCGCGAATGGATGAAATTTCGGACATGATAACTCGGAAACTTGAAACCGTGATCAGAGATGCCGATCCATATACACTCGGGCACAGGGGAACGGCTGTCACCGCGTTTCTTCCGTACGCAGTCCGGCAAGAGCAAAATGGGCGACGTGGGGCGCTCGACGCGCTCTTACGTGTTAAAAATGTCACGAAGCCAAGCCACTTCATGGAACCATGGGTTGAACCGTTTGTTGCCGCACTCCTTAACGAGGAGGGTCCCATTTCTGCGAAGCGGGCCGCCATACTCGCGTCATCTCACATGCCATGGGTTCATTTCACAAACGGTGAACGCTTGGTCCAATTATGGGCGTCAGCTGTCTTGGCAGTCCCATATACAGAAAAGATTGGTCAGATCGTGACCGATGCGCTGTTGAAAATAGCGGGTAGCCCCCTACTACCATACATACCTTCCGGCATGTGGTTGTGGTTGGGGAAACGCCCTTCTCTCCCCCCTGATTGTGCAGAACGCCGCTGGGGGAGCGCGGAGGAGGTTGTCCGAACGGTCCGAGTACTCGGCAACGTCGGAACTCTCACGTTGTACCTGCTCCTCGTCTGGTCAGAGTGGGACTACGTGCTTGGTCTTGAAGAGATGTGCGTCTCAATTAGAGAGGTTCTTGGCGGAATCTGGATGGGGCGTCACCGGGAAGACCTTTCCCGACGTCTTGATCACATTCTAGGTCAATTAGATCTGGGGTTAGAATACCTCCGACAGAGTAAGCCGGGCCTCAGTGAAGACGGTATCCAACGAATGAAAGCTGAGTACGGGCGACTCAAGGAGGTACTACTTGAAGTGGACAGGGGAGTGACCGGCACGCTAATCCGTGAGTACCTCAGACCGGTTATCCTTTTTGGTCTACCAACTAACTCCCGCGGTTAGATGTAGGATACCACTCGACGTTCATGTGTTCAATCCCTCTCCCATGTCCGTAATTGCGTGTCTCGCCCTACCAGACTCCTTCCCTCGATCCTCCGCGGATTTACCGTACAACTTAAGACCCTCACTTGCCGACCGCTGTCCTGGGGTTGCTACACTGCCGCGGTTTCGATTGGCGATGACGTCGACTGTTGCAGGCTCGTATTCGTAGTGGTTTTCTCGTTGGCTTCGTTGGCTTCATAGTGTACGTGGACATTTGCTTGGTTCCTTGTAGGTGACGCGTTTCCTCTCCGTGTTTGTACTACCAACTTCAATCTGGTCGAACTCTGCTTGATTCTCACACGATTCTCGTCCCCAGCATAAATGGGTGATCCATGACGCACACTACTTGGACCCGGCACGAAGGCATAGGCCTTTGATAGCACCAAAGTGTCGAATAATCATATCCAAGCCATTGTTTTCCGGTTGCGTTCAGCTGAACGTCCAAATCCGCTCCAGCGAAACGTCCAGAACCTCCGGAAATTTTGGTCTATCGCCTCCAGCCAGGGTGTGCCCCACCGTGGCCCTCATCGTAACCTCAGGCTGGAGGACGGTGAAGACTCAAAGGAACTTTGAGACACCGGGCGACGGCTGAACCATCCATCGCTCTACCTCATCGACCCCATGTCAACCCATCCGTCCCGAAAACACATCACCGACCCCAAAGAATCCCGAATCCCGGGTCGTTAGCGAGTCTCATCGAGCATAGTTCCCATTGGTCATCCACTGGTGGCTGAACGCAATCTTGTTTCCTCTATGTTGACGCATACCAGAGAGCAGAATCGTATGCATTGCGTCTCTCGTGATATGCTAAGACGACTGACCGTGGAATGTTTGGTTGTGGAGGGAGAGCCGTAAGGGAATCGCATAGTTTCGTGTGGGATAGTAAGCTGAGAGCGAGAGATCGGAGACACGAGACCGGCTGCGCCTCCAGAACCAGAGATAGAAGTGCGAACGGAAGGAACGAGACACAGAAGCGGTCGCGTTGCACCGACGTAGCCAAACAGGGATCCTTTAAGTAGGGACCCTTTCGTTGGGAGTGAAAATTGCCCGATGACCTGTGGCATCGATCGGCGTTTGACCCCGTGGGATTTGTCGAGTCCCAGAGAGAAAGAGGGACCATCGCCAGAGAACACGAACCCATCTGCCACGCTCATGTTGTTCCTTTGACTCCCGAGACGGAATGCTCGAAGCCACCATTCCTGTGGGAACACCACCCTTCCGCTCGTCTACCCGAGCCCCATATTATCACAGGGTTTCGCGTGAGCGCGGGCACCACTTTCGCGTCTTGTTCGCCCGCCGTTTTCGAAAAACTCCGACTGGTATCTTGGGAAACAGATCCTACAACGCTGCGTGGTGGCGTGGGCTTACCATGTATAGTCGACGACCTTGATTCACTTATCAGACGCGCACTCGTGGTTTCCGCGTGTTCCTACCTGGCTCCGCCTCGCGCACTGCTGTCACCTGCCCACCCAACCCTCCGCATTTTCTTCCTTCTATCACGGTCCACCTCCCCATATCTCACCGATTTTCAGTAGTACCCCAGTATGGCGGATCTGGAGGAGATCACGGTAAAAAAGTGGGTCCCTCGAGGTTCCAGTTTTCGTTTTCTGACTCATATTTATCCCCGTAGCCGAGAAGGCGAAAGAGACTCAGAAGGGGATGTAATCAGTGAAGAGCCAAACTCTAACCGGCAGAAGAGCAAAAGAAATCGAAGAAGACGGTCAGTTTGTTTTGTAATTTTATCAGCGACATATTTTTGACCCGCACCTGATTGCAGTCGGAAATCTTTTGGAGACTCGAGTGGGGATGAATTCGGAGTAGAGGACATAGAGGGGGTAGCTACGTACGGCCCCTTTCCACGTCTTATCTGGATCTCATTGGAACCTCACCCACAGTAGGAAACAAGGCATACCACTGTTTCAGGAAGATACTCGCGCCAGATTCTATGAAAATTACCGCAGGGAAGCTGAGGACTACGATAGGGAATTTGTGAAGGAATGTGGCGCGGATTTAAACGCAACGTTGATTTTCGTACGTCCAGCACATCGATTGGATGCCGGTGTGCTGACATGGACCCGACAGGCCGGTCTGTTCTCTGCTGTGACTTCCGCCTTCATCATCCAAATACAATCCGAGCTCTGGCCAGACCCGAACGAAGAAACTGCCGCTCTCCTCCGCGTCCTCATCCACAAGACGGACAACACCACTTTCGGTGGCAACGTTCCTACAGTCCCACAGTGGTCTGGCCCTCCACGCTCAATTGTCCAGGTCCAAGCAATGCTGTACGCCAGCTTCGCCGCCACACTCTTGTCCGCCTTGTTGGCAATGCTCGGCTGGCAGTGTCTGGACAGATACGAATCAACCGACGTGCGAGGGTCTGCCGTTGACCGCTCCCAGAATCGCCAGCGGAAGCTCAACGGGATCGTCACCTGGTATTTTGGGCATGTGATGGGGTCGTTTGTGTTGGCGTCGCAGGCTGCGTTGTTGCTGTTCGGCTGCGCCCTCTCCCGATACCTTTGGGAGATCAACATCACGATCGCATGCATCGTTATTGGTTTTACCTCAGCCGGGGTCATCCTCTACGGTTTCGTTTGTGTGGTGGGGGCAGCGTTCGAAGGCTGTCCATATCAAACACCCGGATCGCGCGTCCTTCGTTCGGCTGCCTCGGCTGCCCCGCAAGCTTTTAAATACGCCATCCAGCACTCCACAACTGTCCGCTTGTTCCGGAAGCATGTGGCACCTCACCTGCCTCCACGACCACGACCCATACACCGTTTGGTGTGCTCCTTGATGGCCGTCTTCTGCGGATTACCTGTGATGCTAGTGATGCTGGCAGTCGAGGTCTTTTGTCTCGGGCGAGCGATGGTCCAGCCACTGGTTACGCCGGCACCCCCCGCCCGTCAAGCATATCCCCGGTTGCTTCGTGCGCCTTCCACCCCAACACACGGACTGGACCACCAAAAGACGTTGTTGGACTTACAATGTATCTCTTGGACGCTCCACACGTCACAGGATCCACCCATTCGCCTGTTAACCCTAAAATACCTCGCGACCATGGTGGAACTGGATGACCTTGACCCCACCATCGTCACAGCTTGTTTTGACATCTTCATTGGCTGTGTCAAATTCGCTGATGGGGCCGCGATTATTACTCAAGAGTTAAAGGAACTTGCAACAGTATCCGCCACCTGCCTCCTCTACACCATTCTATACATCTCGGTCATGGATCCGTTGTCCAGTGTTCTTGGAGATGTCCGTCATCGTTACCGGACAAATCCCAAGCCCTTGACCAACATCTGTGGCCTCCCATTTCCCTACACATTTCATGCAATCCGGGGCGCATGCTATCCAGACCAGGATGAACAGTGGCTCGATTTGGGGGATTACAAACCATCCAGCGACGAGCACGTTGTAACCGGTCACGCTCTCGCCAAGTTCGCCTGGTCCGAGTCCCAAAGCGTGGAAAATTTGGAGAGAAAGGTCCCTGGTTGGATCCTCCACTTCGCGTTCCATTCTCTGTCCATGGATCCCCCGCCTTCTACCCCGGTCGTTGTCAATTGCCTGTCAGTTATCGCAATTGACCTGGGCTGTGATGTTTCGACCATCGGTACCACAGACGAGAGGTATGTTTTGACTCGATCGATGTCGATCTCTCTTACCCAGAAGCAGTGGCCAAACGTATGAGGTTTCGGACCTGATATTTCGGAAACTTGAAACCATGATTGAAGCTGCCGATCCGCATCAAATCCAGTCCAGGAGAACTGCTATCACCGCATTCTTTCCACACGCAGTTTGGCAAGAAGAAAATGGACGACATGAGGCGCTAAACACGTTCTTGCATGCTGTAAGGGCCTCGAAGGTGGACCAATTCATGTGGGATTGGGTCGAACCATTCGTTGCCACGCTGCTTAACGAGGAGAGCCCAGATTCCATGAAGCGGGCCGCCGTGCTCGCGTCGCCTCACATCCCGTGGATCCATCTGAAAAATGATAAACGCTTGGTCCAACTATGGGTGGCGGCGTCCTTGGTCGTCCCGTATACGGACGACATTGGCTAGGCTATGGCCGACACTGTTACAAATGGCGTTCCGTGCAGTCTTGAGGGCCGGAAGGCCTATGTGCAACTTGATCAGGAAGGTCCTCAGTGGAATTCGGATGGCGCGTCACCGGGGTGACCTTCTCCGACGCCTGGATCACATTGATCAATTGGATCCGAGGCCAGAACGCATTCAACAACACAGGCCGGACCTCGATGAATACAATGACGGGCGGATGGAGTATGAATGCAGGCAACTCAAGGAGGTATTACTTGAGGTGGATGCAGAAGCTAATGACACTCTAGTCCGTGAGTATCTCAAATTAGCTATCCTCTTTGGTCTACTGACTCCCGCAAACATGTGCAGAATACCACTCGAGGTTTATGTGTGCGATCCCTCTCCCATGTCCATAGTGACGTGCCTCGACCAGTCCATTCCTTCCCTCACCCCTCTGTGGATCCGCCACGCAACTGACCTGAGACCTCCACCCCTTCTCGTGGTTCTAGGACGCCGTCCCGCTGCTGTTTCGATAGTCGATGGGGTCAACTATTGTGGCCTTGTAGCCGTTGTGGTTTGCTTGTTGGTTCCGCAGGCTTTGTTGTGTACTTGTACAGTTGACTCGGTTTCTAGGCGGTCGAATTTCCGTTCGAACTTTGCTCGACCCTCGCATGATCCTCCTCTCCAGCGTCGATGAGCGACCTGTAACACGCGCGGTTCGTTGCCAGTACCAAAGCGAAATATGTACGCTCAAGCGATTGCTGCCCAGTCGCGTTTGGCCAGGTGTCCAATGTTCCAAATCCGCTCCAGCGAAGCGCTCAGAACTTCCGGGAATTTCGGCCTGTCACCAGGGCGTGCCCTACTGCGGACCCGAAACCTCAGGCTGGAAGCATTTCTCATTGGCATAAACCCGGTCAGTGCTTCGCGGGCGCTTGATCCTGAATGTACGGAACCGGCCGCCCCACATCGGAAACTTTACGGTGAAGAACGGACCTTTGAGACACCAAGCAGCGGCTGAACTATCCGTCGTTTCACCCAGTGTTGTGCGTGTCGTTGACTTGTCATTGACTTGCGCAACTTGGCAATATTCGAAGAAAAAAAAAAAACTTGGGTCTTGACTGGTCATTTGACTTCGTGAGAACCGGGTGGCGGCCCACCCTCTCCGCCGGCTGATGGGAGATACGTGCCAGGGTAAATCATTCGTCCTCGCACCTTTTCGAAAGTCGCGCGAGACATCTGATGGATTCTAATTATGTCTGAATAGCTTGAGGGTAGGAAGTCAAAGTCAAGCTATTTCATCCGAGTTATCGTGACGGTTAGTCAATGACTACACAAGTGAGTGACCGGCACAACGCTGGTTCCACCCCATGCAGAACCATTTGTCCCGGAAGCCAATCGGCCGTTCAGGACCTCCGGACAGGTTTCTGTACCGCTGGGCCCGAATTGGTCATACGCCCGGCGACCAAACGGAATCGCGTCTGCTCCATGTTGGCGCGCGCCAGAGAACAGGGGCGTATACATCGTGTCTCTTGTGATAAGGTAGAAGTTGTAACAATACATTAGGCGAAAACCATAAATACCCGATTATGCAGGTTCACCACTGATTTTTAGGGGGGGGATCTTACAATGGATTGGCTTTCCATGTGAACGGACGTTATGCAAAGTTCTTGCAACTTCTGCTGTCGTACGAGGGGTAAAGTGGGCAAAGGAACATTCGGTGACAGCATGTGCTCCCCGATCCACTATTTTTTTTCAGGGTTTCCGTTCACCCTTATCCCGAAGGGGGAGGTCCAAACCTCTGCGTAAAACCACTGCAGGCTCCTCGTGCCAGCCTTCTGTAAACTAAGGAAGCGAAATCCGATTGGTGTGGGGCGGGGACTATGGCTCGGCTTGTGGAGAAATGTCCTTTTGGTCCGACCAAGATTGAGCGTACAAAACTCTGTCTCCGGCTTCTGCAGGGCGCTTCACCACTTTCTCCCTCTCCACCTTGGTGAACCAAGCCCACATACCGGCGATGGGACGATATCCTTGGACAGAGGTCCTTCTCTTCCAGGTCCTTCGCATCGCCTCCTTCTACCCAACACGTCAACATGCCTATCGGGTGGTCATCCTCCCCGCCATGATTTACCTTGCGTGGCAAATCTACTTAACGCCAGAGGTCACTGACCCACTCAAGGTGACACACTCTGTGGGCTGTGCGATCGCGTCCCACTTCACGTTCACGGTGTACCTCCTATTTGCAGAAGGGTCCTTCCCTGATCACTGGAGGCGCGTTCGTGATGAAGTAGATGCAGGGGTTGATGCAGGTTGCTTGGATAAACTACCATCAAAGTTCCCCTTGACGAAGAAACTTTGGTGGATGGTTGACATCGCAAACAGTGTCCGTATGATTGGTTGGATCCAGGAACCACAAAGCGGCATCCCGCCACGCCCACCACCTTCGCGCCAAACGTTCCTCTGGAAGACCTCCTTGAAATTCATCGCGAACACCGTCACCGCCGATCTTATGACCTCCGCGCTCGCTCTGAGCCCAACATTCGACTATCGTGTACACGCTCCCACCGACGGCCCAGAGGCCTACCTCGCTGCGGTCCCGCTCTTGCGCCGGGTGCCTTGCATCCTGGCATGGTCCATCTGGATGGGTGCCTCGGCAGGCGCTATGCACAATGTGGCGGCTTTGGTGTGCGTTGGGCTCGGCTACTCGAGCCCCACATTGTGGCCGGATATGTGGGGCCGTTGGAGAGACGCATACACCGTGCGCAAACTCTGGGGGTACGTAGGCTTGTGAACCCTCCACTCCCTCGTCGATAACCAGATCCGTTTTAGGCATACGTGGCACCAAACGCAACGACCGGTACGAGCGCTTGCCCTATATTCTTCATGGGGTATTCTAAGGACTTCATGCTGATCAGATGCTCGGAGGGTTGGGAAGGCTCGTCACGAACAGGTTTTTGGGGTTTCCTCGCGGTACCAATTTGTCGTCCTACACCCAAACCTACGTCGCATTCTTCCTCTCGGGGCTTCTCCATTCCACCGGTGACTTCATGATCGAGAAACGGATGGTATCTCGCTCGTTCAAGTTCTTCCTTCTTCAAGCCGTCGCCATTACTTTTGAGGATTTTGTCATTTATATCGTGAAACGCTTGCTTCGTCGAAGGGGGATCGAACTCAAGCGGGGTGGGGGTGGTGGGTGGTGGGCAGGAGCGGTTGTGAGGGTCATTGGTTATTGCTGGGTAACCCTATGGCTTTGTTCGACCCTCTCGCCGTGGCTGGACGGACTTAACGCTGCCGGGTGGGGTAGTGTCGATAGAGGACCTATCACCCGGTATTTATTGGACAAATGGAAGCAATGGGCGTGATGCACGTACCGTATACATGTTCACTTGGTTGTAGACCCAGGTGCATACTCCTGATCGTGGGCGTTTCCCAGAAAAGAACCCAGGACACAGCGGCAACGGGTACCGGTACTACCGGAATGGCGAACCACCGGGTTCGAACTCAAGCACCCCCACTGGCACAACGGCACAACGAGCCAAGTCAGTGACGGACGACCTTAATGGTGCCCGGGTATTGTCATTCGTTTTCTTTTCTTGCTCTAGGGAGGTGCACTGCACCGGTTCTTGACCTTCGGGTATGAACACGACCCAGACACAGGATATGGGTCGTGGTGTCGGATTATAATGGACTCGGGCACCGTAAAGCGTTGGTAATTCGGGTCGATTCTGCTGTACGTGGCGGGCGTCTATCCCCGACCCTCGACAGGTCGAAGCCCCTCAGTTCGTTAAATTGTACCCGCTTACTCAACTACTTATGTGCTTTCTATATGAACAAGTAGATTCCCGTGAATTTCGGTCATTGCGGTGAAAACTCAAATGGCAACCGAGATGGAAAAGTGAAACCCCGGTGGCAAAAGTTTTAAAAGTGTGATACGCCCACCGTCTTCTTGATGCGATTGCGAAGATCTCAGAAGTGATCAAAGTGAGGAAAGACGACCGGGGCCCCGCCGACACCGTGTCATCATCCTGTTGAACGAAGGACCACCGCACCCCGCTGGGAGGTTCACGGATCGATCCGTGTGTCTTACCTTTGGATGAGCCGCGGTATTTGCTATCGCGTCGTGGAAGCATATGGGGGTCTTGGTGTTGTGACGTCTTGATCGCAGATCTATAATTTTTAGTTATATGGGTCCGGAGAAACCTTGCAAGTGGTATCCATCTACGGGGCCGTCCTGAAGTTCTCGACGCCATCCCAGATCGTCGCAATTTGTCCAATTCGGATTCAAGGGACACTCACTGGTTGCCAACACAGTAGACACAGCAGAGGTCGTAATGATACATAACGTCCGTTCCCATGTAAATCCAACATATTTTAAGAATCGCCCTCAAAACTGGTTCAATCGACCGTTTCGCTGTGTGTTCAATCGGGTCGCGCGACGACCAAACATAGCACACGAGTGTACAAATGAGTGGTTTATGAACCCCGGAAGTTTGTGACTGGGTCGAACGGGCATCCGTCTTCGGGCCTGAGACCCACAGTGGCTGACAATCCTGCGGACAATTGATGTTTGTCCGACAGCGCCACGCCGGATGTCTCACATACAATTTTTTCAGGAGAACCTCACACGTCAAATCGAAGCAGAAAATGCGTTGACATCTGGAGGAAGCTCCTACACCAACAGTTTGCACGGCAACAGGCCAGGTATTCTCCGAACCAGCTAACCAGGTTCTCTTCGCTGTTTATCCATTCCTAATGGCGGTGATCTTCAAAGGGAGCTGCGTGCCTTTGTGTTCCTCCCCGAGGACTATGGGAGCCATCAATCCGAGCCTGGCCCTCCTAATTTGTGGGTGGTGATCCGCAGGGGAGATATCGAACTTTTGGAGGAGAGTGACCAGGAACGCTTGCATCTCGATCACACTATCCAAAAGACATCATTGAGTGTCCCAGGGAGGGTGGATGATATGAAAGATGAGAAACGCACGCGACTCGCCATCCGATGCAGCCCCTAACGCCCCCAGAGAATGTAGAGCTGGGTGAATGAGAGGTTAATACTCGATAGGATCATCGGAACTCCACGTGTGACCTACAGGTTACCATACACCCCAACTGGCGATTCCACTCGCCCAACCACTTCGAACCAACGCTCCGGTCGGAAGACATCAGCGTCTGGACCCCACAAATCCTTGCTCCTGCCACGAAACAACGATATAAGAGCTCTGCCGAGGAGGTTGTGGCTAAGGAAACAAGACGCACATGTTGTACCCAATCGTCGAAATAGCGATAGGAGTTCCTTTGGGAACGGGCAATTCGGTGTACACCCTCCCGGAAACACCAACAATCGGCTTCGCGAGAGGTAGGACATCGTCTTCCGTCGGTGCGCGCACCAACGCTACGGTGGTAGGGTTAATCCTCAAAGTTTCCTAAGCCAGGACTTGATAAATTTCGCTCCCATTCAGAAACACGAACAAATGATTCCGACGAACCTTCGTAAATGCGACTAGATACGGCATGCTCTCAAAGTCGTCGGCCGTGAAGTCAGCATCGCCTCTCGCCTCGATCTTTGCCAGAGTCTCATTGATCTCCGCACGGAGTTTCCCCTGGCAATCCCGATGCTTGGCCAACTCCCAAAGCGCAAGGGTCAGCTACAGAACTCGTGAGGATCACGTTCAAAGAGATCACAGTTGAAGAAAAAGTTCCAACCGCTTTCGCTATGGTTTCGTGTGCGGCAAACAGGATCGTCCTTCAAAAAGTGAGCATGGTGGTTTTGGGGTGGCGACCAGAAAACAACGCTCACCGAACTTGCGGAATGATCTCTTCGTCGGCCAACCTCCAGTCCTGGCGCTGAGAATCGCTAGCTTTGACTGGGGTGGAGAGTTCCTCAACAACCACGTGAACAGAAACGAGAGAAGGGGAGCAACGAACCTAGAAAGCTCATTATATCCTTCCCCGGCGCACCGTCCTTCAACTCCTGTCTTTTCGAATCGAGCAGTTTCCGGCCGACACCGCGCGCTTGGTCCCTGTTCCGCCGAAGGTTCTGCATTCCAGGATCGCTGGAGTTATCGTGTAGCCATGTGAGTAAGCCTGGGAACCATTTCGTGATGGACATGAATAGAAGGAGAGATCGAGAAGGGTTCCCGATGGACCCATAGCTAGCGAACAGAGCGAACGGTTAGCGCAATGGGAACCTTAGACTGCGGACGACGAAGACGGGCGGCCATACAGTAGGTTCGTGTATGATTTGGTAAATGGGTCACCCGTATCGTCTAAGGCGCCGAAGTCGTACTCGAAGGCTCCAGCACCGATCCTTTTGAGAGATGGCCCCATAGTTAGTCTGCGGTCCATGCGCGTCTGACATTAAGACTTGAAGCTTGAAGCTTGAACGCACGCGTCAAGAGTAGCCTTCCCCAACCACACGCTCACGTCGATCGTGGCTGAATTCCCGGTCTTGCCGTTCGCAATGATGTTGCTCCATTTGTCCGCCATCTGACGACGGGGACCCGAGTCAGCCCTTATGATATAATACAAGCGGGGTTCGCGCACCTTGGTAACAGCATCCATGAAATACGGTAACAAACCTTTAGCCACGACGAGACCAAACGCGGGAGCCATCGCCCTCCTGTGGCGCTTGTGTACCTCGCCTGTGGATTGTCAGACGAGCTAGAAGTAAGAAATAACTAATCGTGGTGGACAACTCACCCTCTACTGATCCGATACCACGATCGTTGAACAAAGCCGCCTGTTCTTGAATATCACTCGGCTTCGCATATAAGTAACCGGATTTCTGTAGGATGTGGTTGATGGCCTTAGGGTCCGCTACCCATAAACGATCCTCCTGCACACCCATACCCATCATTTCAGTGAAAAGTCCGAATACAAGACACCGATATTTATTTGGTAAGAGGCGACACGTACCAAGAAGGGACCGTTCCAACGAACAATGTTCCCAAAATCCTCGAGGAACCTCTTCTCTGCTCCTCCAGGCTCCGCAGTCATGAGATACTGCTGGTGTCCTTCGGGGTTTCGCATTCAGCGTGATTGACTCAAAGCAGGAGGTGAAAAGGGTTCTGGTTGACCCTTGAGGAACGTACCAAAAATCCAAGATGGGTTCCCCAGCCCTGGTACGTCCCTGATCGCGGAAGACCTCCTACGCCTTCGGAGCAGGACATAGAAAAAGACTGCCGTGCAGGTTGCGAGTGCTCCGAGCTGATACTGCATGGCTAGCTTGTCGTTTGAACTTTCGCCACGAAGCAAAGTGAGAAGCGCTGAGGTTTTTATCGACTCACCTCCGGAACCCGTGCTCGAATGGGGCAATACACCACGGTCGCTGCCAGCCACCGTTGAGGTGAACCCAATACACTCAGCCAAAAAAAATCAGATGCATAATGATGGGTGGTACGTTCTGTGCCTCGAATGGGGGGGGGCGGAGCCCCGCGCATCAGGAAAGTCGCGCGTTCCTCTCCACACTTCTTGTGCTCGATCGATAAGAGCGCAGGATATAAGCAAGATGCCGAAAATTGCCTTCGCCATATTGATAAGCAAACTCCAAATAGCGAGGACGAAATGCAAAGTATCAAAAAGCAAGGATAAACAAGTAGAATCATCGGAAGTCACTCAGCCTCGTAGAAGACGCCGGACAAATATAACGCGCCATTTTAGTGTGGTCAGCCGGCCTGGCTCGTCGCGCCGTCGTGCAGGTGGGGGTACTTGAGTTCGAATCCGATAATTTGCCATCGTGTTCCCATTACCCTATATCCCCCACTGCGCTTCGGAGAAATTGTTCACAATTAGGAGTGTGTACCTGCGCGTACAACAGTGTGGACCATTTTCCGTGGGTTCTTGGAGTAACCACGACGAAAACGGTGTCCACCCGTGGCGTAGCGGTCTCGATTTTTGAAGATGAGGATGAACGTTTTGTAGATCTTGACGGCGAGGTGGGTCTTCGAGGGTGAGGGCATGGTAGACGTTGGCCTGAGCGTTCGATAAGGGGGGAACGAAATACAATAGTGATAGCGTTGAGTACAATTGTTGAACGGAGGGGAAGGAACGAATCTACCGACTTCCTTCCCCGTATGTGGTTCCCCCATTTGTGCAATTGCACCCATATATGCAATTGCACCCATATATGCAATTCCCGATTTCCGACCCCTTCGGTTGCCCAGTATCGACGAAATTTTTACTGTGCAGATTGGAGAACCTGCACTCGCTAACGGCCTGATTTCACGGCGGCGTGATCCCCCGAATCGTAGTTACTGTGCGTGTACAGCAAAAATCAACCTGCCACGCGAGCTAAATGGACGGATTCCCGCCGTTCCATCCGTACACTGCGTTAAACCCCAGTGGAATGGCTTTTATGGCCATCAAATATATATTGTCTTTTAAAAACGAATGGGCCATCGCGGTTTCTCGGCGAGCGGGAGACATTACAGAGGGTTGAATGTTCATGTGCGTGACACGAGGGCGGGACAGTGGTCGCAGCACGCCGGCAAGTCTCTCAAAATACACCCCCCGCCAATCCGAAAATCCCATGAGCACAAAAAGCCACTCAACGTCCACTGGGACGGGTCCCACCGACACCCCCGACACCCCGGACACCGAAGACTCAAAAAAAAAAAAAAAAGAAGATGAAGGAGGTTCTCACTGGGGAGGAAAAGATAGTCGATTGGTCCGTCTTTCTCAGCATCCAAGGACGACCCGTAGACAAGGACACATTTTCACTGAGCTCGTCCAACTCTGTCTGTCATGGGCTGAAACTGTGCGAGAGAGCTGATAGGAGCCCATCCATGGCCACCTCAAGCTGGTTATGGTCCAGTTTTCAGAACTGGTTGGTGAAGTCTTGTTGGGGAAGCGGTCGACGACCCGTCCAACATTTTTCGCTTCTCACACCCCGCGTTGAGCCCCATTGGGCACAATTTTTTTTATTTGTTCCAGTTGTTCTCACCCCCCCCAGGTGTATAGTACCCGATTAATGCGCCTCACTAAGTTTTCTGCGGGTCCTGAGGGGAGGACGCTCGGGAGGGAGGCGGAAGTCCCCCTCGTTCGACGGTTAGCGGGTAACAGTGGTCACAGTCCCCTCGGCCCGAGAAAAAATCAGTTCCGTATTCAACCTCCGATGGTGGCTGCTCCGTGACGAACGGTGGTCACACGCGGCAAAACAGACCCATATGTGCAATTGGGCTTCATCTCCCCACACATTTGATATTAAATCGCAAAAAAATCAAAGTAATGAACATTGGAGGCGCGAGGACAAATGCTCCTGCGGCAGCGTTCCACGAACATCGACGCTTCACAACGTGGAAGCCGATCGCGGTCCTAATTGCACAAATGGGGGAACCACAGTTCTAACGTATCGGCCCCTCTCACCGCCGATCGCCTCTTTTCATGGGTCGTCCTGCAGTAGAAGACATTGGACAAATATAACGCGCCATTTTACTGTGGTCAGCCGGTCTGGCTCATCGCGCCGTCGTGCCGGCGGGGGTCTTTGAGTTCGAATCCGATAATCTGCCATCGTGTTCCCATTGCCCTGAATCCCCCACTGCGTTTCTGAGAAGTTGTTCACAACCAGGAGTGCGTACCTGCACATACAACAGAGTGGGCCGACCTACAGTACTACGACACCCATTAATTCCGTTTATTCAATAAAAACTGGGTGATAGGTCCTCTATCGACACTACCCCACCCAGTGGCATTAAGTCCATCTAGGAATACCGGGAACGTCAAAGAAGCCCATAGCGTTACCCAACAATAACCAATAATCCTCACAACCGCCCCTTCCCACAATTCATTGGTCTTTTCCAGTTTGGGTTCGGACCTCCCTCGACGAAGCGACCGTTTCGCGATATAAATGACGAAATCTTCGAAGGTGACGACGACGGCTTGAAGGAGGAAGAATTTGAACGAGCGATACACCATCCGTTTCTCGACCGTGAAGTCACCGGAGGAGTGTATAAGCCCGGAGAGGAAGAATGCGATGTAGAGTTGGGCGTAGGATGACCGATTGGTACCACGGGGGAACTTCAAAAACTTGTTTGCAATGAGCCTTCCCAATCCCCCGACCATCTAACCAATACAAAACCCTCAGAATAGTCCATGACAAAATAATAATAGGAGAAGTGCTCGTACCGGTCGCAGCTTTTGGTGCCACGTTTTCCTAAAACGGATTCGGTTATTGACGAGGGAGTGAAGGACCACCAATGTACGTACCCCCAAAGGTTGCGCACGGTGTATGCGTCCCTCCAGCGACCCCACAGGTCCGGCCACAACGTGGGGCTCGAGTACCCAAGGCCAACGCAAACCAAAGCCACGACATTGTGAATAGCGCCTGCTGAGGCTCCCGTCCCGATGGACCACGCCAGGACGTAAGGCACACGGCGCAAGAGCGGGACCGCGGCGAGATAGGTTTCTGGGCCATCGGTGGGATCGTGGACGCGATAGTCGAATGCTGGGCTCAGAGCGAGCGCGGAGTTCATGAGATCGGCAGTGACGATGTTCATGACTAATTTCAAGAAGGTCTTCCAGAGGAACATTCGGCGCGAAGGTGGTGGATGTCGCGGGATGCAGTCTCGCGGTTCTTGGACCCAACCGATCATACGGACGCCGTATGCGATGTCAACCATCCACCAAAGCTTCTTTGCCAGGGGGAAATTTGATGGTAGTTTATCCAAGCCACCGGCATCAACCTCCGTGTCGACCTCGTCGCGAACGCGCCTCCAGTAATCAGGGAAGGGTCCTTCTGCAGACAGAAGATACACGCTGAACACGAAGTTGCACGCAAGCGCACAACCCATGGGGTACGCCACTTTTGGGCCAGCGATCTCCGGCGTTAGGTAGATTTGCCGTGCAACGTAAATCATGGCGGAGAGGGCGACCACCCGATAGGCGCGTTGGTGTGTTGGGTAGTAAGAGGTGATGTGAATGACATGGAAGAGAAGGACCTCTGCCCACGGATATCGTCCCATCGCTGTTGAACAGGCTTGGTTCGGCCGGGTGGAGGGGGAGAAAGCGCAACGACGTCCTGTAGAAACCGGACATGAGTTTTGTACACTTGATCTCGGGCGACGGGCTCCCGGGGCTTGAAGGAAGCCGATGACGGCAGCTATGGAGCGATTATCGTAGAAGAGATGATGGTGTTTCGCCGAGGTTTGAACCAGTTCTTTCGAGATAAAGGCAAACATGAGCCCTAAAAATTATGGTCGAAGTGAGCTACTCTCGTTGACCAGCGCATGAGGTTCCTTACTTTCACTCACTCTATCCTTTGAACACCGCGGTGTACCTCAGCTCATTCCCTAAAAAGTATATCTTCCTATACCCTCGCTCAGACCCTCCCAATACCAGTTGGATTCCGCCTGTCCGTTCACCCATCAGCGGTTAAGTAGAAACCTGTCCCTCTTCATCCCCGGCCACTCGCCGTGTATCCGCCTGATGTTCCGAATCCGTTTTCCGCTCTGTTTGATTTCTGCGTTTGGTTGCCCTCGTACCGGGACAAAATGGTGATTTTCGTGTGCTGGGATATTTCATCGCCTCCTCCGGTGAGGCGCGGAAGTGTGGAAGAGCAAGGGGACTCGTGGGAATGGAATTTTGATCCATGCTCCGGTCGTGATCGAGTTCAGGATCCGGACCCACCCTCTCACCTTCCTCACAACCTCTACCTTTCCATCGCTCCCAACCATGGCTTTCAGGCTCGCTTCAATCTCTGTGAGGAACGCATCGTGTTTGTTAGCCCCGAAACGGGCAGCGGGTACTCCAGCATTCACCCGGAATCAAAGGCGACCGGCGTCGCATTATAACGTCAGCCTAGCGGGGTTGACTGAAGAACAAACCGAGGTTTGTGCAGTGCAGACTTTTTTTGCAATCGACTGTTAACCCTTTCGTCGTCTCGTTCCATAGTTCCGGGAGGCCGTCCACCAGTTTGCTGAAAAGGAAATTGCCCCACGAGCTGCCGAGATCGACCGGACGAACACTTTCCCTATGGTACGCCCCTCCTAGTCACTTGATCCACAGCCAGCCCGCTGACACCCCATTGGACGTTCAGGACCTTTGGGAGAAATTCGGCGAGATGGGACTCCTGGGAATTACCGTCTCCTCAGAGTATGGTGGTCTCGACCAGGGCTATTTTCAACACACCCTCGCCATGGAAGAGCTTTCTCGAGCGTCCGGTTCTGTCGCCCTTTCATACGGAGCTCATTCAAACCTGTGTGTCAACCAGATACACCGTTGGGGAACGGCCGAGCAGAAGGCCAAGTACCTCCCAGATCTTATTTCCGGGAAGAAAGTGGGGAGTTTGGCCATGAGCGAATCGGGGAGCGGAAGTGATGTCGTTAGCATGAAGCTGAAAGCGGAGAAGATCGATGGTGGTTGGAAGTTGAACGGGAATAAGTTCTGGATCACGAATGGACCTGTGGCTTCGACCCTGGTTGTTTACGCGAAGACCTCCCCTGAGAAGGGCTCTAAGGGTGTCACTGCGTTCATTATCGAGAAAGATTTCGAAGGATTCTCGACGCACCAGAAACTGGACAAGTTCGGCATGAGGGGAAGTGATACATGTGAACTAGTGTTCGAGAATTGTGTGGTCCCAGATGGTACGGACGCGCATACACCCAACATTTCCGTTCCACTGACAACTACAACCAGGAAATGTGCTGGGAACGATTGACAAGGGCGCAGCGGTTCTCATGTCTGGGCTGGATCTTGAACGTCTAGTGTTGAGTGGTGGCCCTCTGGGAATCATGCAAGCCGCTTTCGATTACGCCCTTGACTACGTTCACGAGCGTCGCCAGTTCGGTCAACCGATCGGAACGTTCCAGCTCATGCAGGGAAAGGTCGCCGATATGTACACGAATCTCACCGCGTCCCGGTCTCTGGTCTATGCTGTCGCTCGTGCATGTGATAGTGGACACGTGAGCCGCAGAGAATGTGCCGGTGCGATTATGTATTCGACGGAGAAGGCGGTTGAGGTCGCGCTAGAGGCTATGCAGTGCCTTGGCGGGAATGGGTATATCAACGGTTCGCAGCGATTCATCTTCCGTCACCTGGCACGTTTTTTAATGAGTTTTCAGATTACCCAACTGGGAGATTCCTCCGAGACGCACGCTTGTACACCGTTGGTGCAGGCACGCAGGAGATCAGGCGAATGCTCATTGGGCGGGAGTTCAACAACGACTACAGGTCGTAAACGAGGCTGGAAGTCGAACCATGTGTTCGTTTTGGAACCAAAAGTATGGTACACGTGCATAATATTCTCCTGATCCTCATCCAACGTTACAAGGAAGCGCACCACACCCGCAGGAGAACCCGGCGTTCACGTTGACACCGGTTGCTTTTGGTTTCGTGACCGGAGACGGTGGTCGAGGATCGACTGCGGATAAACACCGGGGGTTACAACTGTAACTTGAGAATCGATTGAAGTGGTAAACTATTACCAACCAAAATAAGCCACTGCGACCGAGTGAACAATCCAGCCGGTCACGTCATTCACGAAAAGTGCTGAATGTGAAAAGGAACCGCGCGAGGAGAGCCGTTGTGGGTGGCTCAAGGTTTGACCCGTATACTCGAATTCTACCATCAACCAACTTGAATTGATACAGGAAGGCGAATCCTGTGGCTCAGCCCATCGAGGATCGAGATAAAGCCTCACGCTCACCCGTTCCGCCTTCCTGACCCACCTCATGTCCATTCTCGACCCTACCACCCTGAGTTCCATCGGCATCGAGGACAACCGGTTCGTCGCCGGTGCCGTTGGCGTGGCTGCCGTCCTCGCGACAACCGCCGCCTACTATGCTCTAAGCTCCAAAGATGAGGAGCACGACTTCCCCAAGTTGCGGGGCATTCAACTGTATCACGCTTGGAATTTCTTCCAGCGGCCGCATAACTTCCTCCAGTCGAACTTCATGCGAAACCACAGGAAGAACTTCTCCTTCAACGTGCTCCACCATAATATCGTCGCTTTGACTGGGGAGGACGCCCGTCGAGTTTTCTTCTCCAACCCAGACCTCAACGTTAACGAGGGTTACAGGGTTCTTAGGGGGACTGTACAGTGTCTCCCTCGCAGTGACCGGATGTTCCATTGATCTTGATCTTAGGCACCGCGGGTCAGGGATGTGAACATAGCGACAGCAGTGAGCGGGGAAGGAGACGTCGCCGTCTTCAACAAAATGTTAAACAAGCTCTTGAAAATAACCCGCTTACAAGACAGTATGTGCTATCTATCTTCGCCCCACAGCTGCTGATCCTGAGTGTTGACCTCATTTCAATTTCAGTTCTCCCTTCGCTGCTGCAGGATATTACCGACAGGGCTGACAAGTGGGGGGACCATGGTAAGACTGGTAGGATTGACCCATTCACCGAAGTCTACGACGTGAGCCTTTCCCCAGAAACATATCTTGTTTTGGGGTTGGGGTTGAACTTTCCTCTTTCAGCTCATTTTCGTCATGACAGCCCAGATGATCGCTTGTCACGACTTGGCAAAGAACGAAGCCGATCTCAAGAGGATCAGAGAACTGATCACGACCTTCCAGGCCAGCGCTACCCCCGCCTCCTTGCTACTACCTTGGTTCCCGAGTCCGTCGAGGAAGGCAAGGAAATGGGCTACCACTGAGCTGTTCACCACGCTCTATACCTACGTCGAAACCAGGAGACGCGCAGAGCTCACGGACGATGCTATAGATATCTTTATCGTAGACGGAGAGACGACTGAAAAGATCGTTGCGGCAAGTCCCGCGCCGAAGGCCTCGTGAAATTCGAAGTCTAATCCGACCGTTCTAGTTTGTCATGGGGTCGCTTTTCGCTGGTATTCTTAACACCGGTATCATCTGTAAGTCCCAATGGTTGACACGGTTCACAAATGGCTAATTTACAAGGCCACCCAAACAAGCGTGCTGGATGCTCATCGACCTCGCCATCCACCCGGAGTGGAAAGAAAGGTGCAAGAAGGAGATCCAGAACCTGCTTTCCGGTCACCTCGACGACTCTTCATCTGCAACGCTATCCGAGAAGCTCGGAGCTATCCCCCTCTCCGTGTGGGAAGACGAACTCCCTACCCTCGAAGCCTGCATCCGAGAGTCACATCGAATTTCCAGCACCGGTGCCGCCATCCGAAGGAACCTTCGTGAAGATATGAAGATCGGTGAACAGGTGGTCGGACTGGGCGATTTCCTCGTGTATTCCTTGGCTGACGCCAACCTGAACCCCGAATACTACCCTGAACCGGACAAGTACGATCCAGGTCGGTGGCTGCGGCCTGGTCCACCTCCGAATGCTGCCTACACATTCCTGGGTTGGGGAGCCGGTCGGCACCCTTGTACCGGAATGAGAGCGGCCAAGCTGGAGATGAAGTTGGTTATGGCCATGTTTTTGACTGGATACGAGTTTGACCTCGTGGATAAGGATGGGAAGTTTCCCAATCCTTTACCTGTCCGGAACAGGAATGATGTTCATCAGGTGCGTGCGAGGTGTTGGATGACGGAGTTCTGTACAAACGCTCATACTGTCTTCTCCCTCTTTCTAGACCCGTCCCCTTGGAGCTACATGCTACTTCGACTTCAGGAAAGTTGTGGAGTAGGCGGATGGCTGTTCTACATCTTTGGGTCTCTCTCCCCACGGACTTATCCAGCCATCTGACCCGTCCACTACAGACAGGGCAACGCCGAACGAGCTTAGAGAGCAAACTGGACCATCTACAGTGCATTCACGTGTGTTATATAGATCTCCTGTGACTGAACATCGAACTTGTGATGGTATCACCCTCAGTTATTGGCCGTAAGTGTACACAGTGTCTATAACCTTGGCGTCGATAGATACGATGCGATGCTCGTTGTGCGGTTTCACAAACCCTCGGATCCCTGCTCACCAAAGCCAAGTCCAAGCGTGGTTGATCTTCCTCTCCAAGGCCTGACCTGATCCCCCCTCAGCCATCTTCTCAATCCAATTTCCGGCACACACGACGGTCTGATGTGACTGGTTCCGGTGCATTGAGGGCGTAGTTGCAATGCAGCGATCAACCACTCTCAGGAACCAACTCCTTGGCTCGCCCCATGAGAATGCCGAGTTCGCCAGGTGAAACTTGACGTCGCGTTCCCTCTAACGAACGATCGCAACAAGGGGCCGATCCTGCACCCCCGCATATGACTTGACATCCGCGAGTCTCTGTTTCGGGCTCAACCGGAGTCCCGTAGCTAGGGTCTGGAGGCCCGTGATCAATGTCCTCGGCTTTTGGAGTCACGGAACCCTTGGGCAGTGGTCGTTGAATGGTGGAGGTATGAGGGGTGGAGGGTAAACCCGCTTGAACAACCCCCGACCCGGTATTGACTGGCCAGTCCACTCGGGACGGAGATCCATCCTCCTATGTCATCGAGGGGCTGGGGCGGGAGCCTCGTAATAGCTGGTAGTCGCAATGAGCTAATTGAGTCCCTCGACGATGTTTTGGATAAGGGATGTTTTTCCGGATCCGGGAGCTCCATACTACAAAGTGTCACATAAACGTTCGGGGCCTTGTGTCAACAACCACTTGAAGTGTGCGTGGATGTGTGCATGACTTACGAGAAGGTGAACGCGTTGGAACCGGATCCAGCATTCCAGATACCATTCGTTGCTATCCAAGAAGGGCCCCTCGAGGGCGCGTTATTTCACACCACTATCGAGGGTGATGGGCTTGAGGGGCATTTAGGATGAGAAATGACGATGTGTCATTTGCTCCTTGGGTCGGGAGCGTAGATTGAAGTGTTCTTCCCTCCCAGTTCACCAGCATTCCCAGACTTCCGTGAAGGGGGCTCGAACAGCCAGGTGGCTTCCGCCAATGATACTACACGACGAGCCAGCTAGCTGAAAGACCCAGAACGTCGAACCCACCTCGCCTGATTCATAAAGGGTACGTAGCAAACGGCCGCGGGCTTCGAGCCGGCTGCCTTGGGGGATGGTTGTTTGTACCGAAAGTGGGCGTGTGATCATAAGCCGCGAGACAGCGGACTTTGACTGTCATTCGGGTCGTTCAAACTCTCCACAGGGGTTTCCAATCTAAACGAATGAGGTCCCATGGTAAGTTTCCTCGCCTTTAGTGCTAGACGGTGCGAGAGCCGCACAGTTATCCGGTCCGCGGGTGGAGGAGGTCGCGCAGTTGGCTAATGGTTTGGCAGTCTGCGTGGTGAGTAACAAATGGGGCAGGGGACGGGTGTATCGCACAGCCGAAGTAGAACACAACGCACAACTGGTCATGGCCATTGCCGCCTCTCAGTGCTATCGTTTATCTCACCATCGCTGCCCAAAGGTGGCAGAAAGGCCAGGCAGGCATTTGTGGGGTGAGTCGTACGTGGTGCTGGGGACCCATCGATAGGAAGTTTGAGACGGTGATAGCTAGGACGCGACGGGACGGTATTGTGCCCCAGCGGAAGGATTTTAAGGAATGGCTTACGTAAGGAGTATAACGCTCGATCGTCATCCGCGCGCGCCTCTGACAAAACGAAGGTACTTTACCCCCACTCCAGGAAAGCTTGGACTGTTTTGCAGCACCGACAATCACCAACGTCGGGATGGCCCCCGCCACGTGTGGTCTCGCTGCTGGTGCGGTTATCGCTCTCGCTGGCCTCCTTCCGCCAATCTTAGAGAATTTCGTGTTCTCCGGAAAACGATGGCTCGGCCTCACCGCCATCTTGGCCAGTCTACATGGGGTACGTATCTCGACTCATTCTCTCCGCCCGAGAGACTCAAATCCATTATTTTAGGTTTGCATGATGGGATACATCTTTGACGATCTCCGCTAGCTCCGCTCGTTTGAACTCGTCCGACCTCCTCCCCGGCACCTTCGCCCACTAATGGCTAATCCGGCTGCCGTTCGCCCTCCTTCCCCAGAACCCGAACCCGAACCATCATGGTCAATCCACATCAGACGACCTCCGATCATCCCCAGACCCACCCACGACCCTGAAAAGTCTTCCACTTCGCCGTCCTCCGCTAACGCGATTCGCTTTCTTCTACCCAACATCACCCAGATCCAACCCTCTCTCATCCTAATCTCCCTCCAATCCCGGTTTTCGGGCCGTGCCTTCCGGTTGAACCGATTCCTTCACCTCCTGCTCCTCCGACGCCTCTCATACTTCCGCCACTTCTTTTGACGAAATAGAGATTCACATCTCTGAGGCGCTCCCAGATATCGAACCTCCTTACATTTGGGGAGACTTGATGGCCTCCAGTCCCGTCCCTTCTTCATGGCCAGGGGAATCCCTGTCCATCACGTCAACACCCTGGGTCCCACATCTGATGGCGACAACACCGACTCCGTGCCTCCCTCCATCCCTACTTCACAAAATTTCTCTTCGACCGTGGATAATGTTTTTCGCACCAGCAACGCGCACACGTCTACCACCATGGATCCAGGAGAGGGACTATCACCTCTACCAAAAACTCCAATCAATTGGGAACCCTTGATTTCGACGCGTTGCCTGCTCTTCAAGGAGCACCCCCCCCTGCCGCTCGTAGGAAGTCTAGATATCGCGCGTGCGACCCTTCTCCCCTCCTCTCCTTGATAACGAAACCAGTGACGGAGGCCGGCCAACACGGTGCGTTGAGGGTGTGATTGGTGGATATTCCCAAAGCGGTTATCAGGGGAACTCAGGGTGGGTTCGGGGCTGCGAAACAGGTCATGAGGGGTAAGCAGGAGCGCGGGCGAAGCATCGAGGCGGAACAGCGATGGGGATGGAGTTGGCGGCTGTATCGAGACATGCCTGAGATGGAGGGCGACCAGCAGAAGCTCGCCCCTGCTGGGGAGGCACACCAAACGTGAAACGACCCCGCAATCGGCACTACGTCTCCCAACCTCACACGGTCTCCAAGGCAAAAGAGAAGGTGAAGCTCAAGGCGAAACAAGTGAAAGAAAGTTGGAGGTCTCGATGGAAACGATTGTTGAGTATCCCTGCGTTCAAGAATCCGTTGACGAAGATCCTGAGTCCTCTCGTAACGAGGGTGTAGTGGGAGGTGGTCCTAAGGTCTGGGGTGCTCACCTTTATCATCTCGTCCATTGTCGTGGGTGCCCTCGTTACAGTTCCCGTTCCTTAACTTGATCGTTGTGTGTTTCTCCGACGAAGCCCTTATTGCTGGTTTGCCCTCACTCTCTGCGTTGTACCTTTCTCATGTGTTGCGTTTATTTTTTCGGACACGGTCCCCCTGTACTCGTCATGTCGTATAATTCCTTTTTTGTTACCATTAACGTCCCTGACCTCAGCTGTCCTTTTGTTCATGTTACCGTTTACCCTCCGTACCTTCACAGCGTTCTCGCGATCGTTTGTTACTAATACTGGTACTACTCCTCGTGTTTGGACCCGCGTTTTTGGTTCTTCTTGGTGCTCCAGCTGTACTTGAGTATGCTTAACGCTGGAATTTGACGATTGCCATCGCCCCCCATTCATGTTGCGCGCTTATGAAGCGAACCAACCAATCAGCAACGAGGCAAGCGGATAACCGAATCGGGCGCCGTACTTCCCTTCGCCGCTCACCTCAAGATGGTGCGCTTCTTGAAGAAGGGTTTTTGGAAACGCTCCCCGAAACCGGTGCCTAAGGATACTCAGGCCCATCAAACCGCCAATATCGATGCGAAACGTGACCGGCAAGCCGAAGGTGAGCATCGTTCAAGGAGGATCTCAGAGTTGATAAGGCGGATGGCACTGATTGGGCCATCGCACCAGATGCCAACCGCGCGGGGGGATCTCGGGTTGAAAAACAGGACAGAAGGACCGAGGATCAACAACTTCCTGCCCAGATTGCCCCGACTCCGACTCCCGGGCGGGGTGGTGGCGACGCAAGTGAGTGCGGTTGGCTGAAGCTATTATGGCCGACATTTATCCCTTACCCCTTCAGCGCCGGAAGGAGAAGGTGGTCAGCAAGTTTCAGAGACTGCTGCTGAAGGTACATCTGGCGACGGTCAGGAAGGTGTGGATGTTCATGGCTTAGTCCACTCGGGGAGGTCTAGGGGTGAGTGCTGGCATTCTAGTCACACCGCGGTCCACATTGATCACCACTAGTTAAGGAGAGAGGGTGGGTTGACCGGACCATTGGAGGTGTCACCCTTGTGGTCGATATCGCAAAGGGGCCAGCCGAAGCATTCACTCCCCTCAAGGCTGTCTTGGGATCAATCTCCGTCCTCTGTGAGAAATATCAGGTTTGTTTTCATGCCCCATCCAAGGCCGTTTGCCAACAATCCCATCTGTAGAACACTGCTGCTGTTAAGGACAAGATTGAAATACTTCTCTTGCGCATCACTGCGCTAGAGAAACTTTTCAAGCAACCTGCAGGCGATGGGAAGGAAACGAAGTGTTGTGAAGGAATATTAATGTATGCAATTGGTTTCTGTTCAGACCAGATACTAATCTCTGCCCTAGTAAACTCAAGAGCATTGAAGAGGAATTGCAGGTGCTGGGCAGGAAGTCCATGCCCCTGCGGTACCTCCATAACACTCAAGACAGTGAAGATGTTGGTGGACTTCTTGAAGACATACAGGAGGCTATCAATGACTACATGGTCTGTTCATCATCATTGTGCTCTTCTCAATATTGACCAGACAACAGATGGTGCAACAAATGGCAATCTATGATCAAGGGTGCAAGCTCATGGTAGGTATCCCCTTTTCCATGTTTGAGCAAATTGAGTAATATTTCTTGATAGGATGGAGGTCAGAAATTTCCCCACTCTGGATGAAAGGCATCTGACATGAGTCTCTAACAGCCACTATGACTCTCCTTGACAATTTCCGAAGTGCAAAGGGAGCTGAGTTTCGGCATGGCAAACGCATAGGCTGTCTCAAGGGCACACGTGGAGCCGTTCTTGATGGGATTGAACTCTGGGCAGGGGACTTTAACCAGCACTCCATCTACTGGTTGAATGGGCTGGCTGGAACAGGGAAGAGCACCATTGCCAAAACAATTGCAGAAAGGCTATTTGCAGATGGCAGACTTGGGGCCTCCTTCTTCTGCTCAAGAGATTTTAAGGATAGGAAGAACCTTGAGCTCATATTCCCAACTCTGGCCACTCAACTTGTGTGGAGGTACACCAAATTCCGGTCAATCCTTGTCCCATTGATACAGCCAGACACAAACATTGCCTATGAATCACCATTCAGTCAGATGGAGAAGTTGATTGTCCAGCCCCTCAAGGAGTCTGGCATCTCAACTGTCATTGTCATTGATGCTTTGGATGAATGTGAAGATGAGGAGCCAGCTTCAGCCATCCTGTCCATCCTTGGGCGATTGGCATCTGAGATCCCAAAAGTCAAATTCTTCCTCACTGGTCGACCAGAACCATCCATCTCTAAAGGCTTCCATCTCCCACTGTTGGCAAATATCACAGACATATTTGTTCTCCATGGGGTTGAACCAGACCAAGTCAACAGTGACATAAAGCTGTTCTTCAAACACAGTTTCTCAGAACTTTTGCCTCTATGGCCAGAAATAAATAACTGGCCAACTGGGGAGCAGCTGGATGAACTTTGCAAGCGGGCAGCAGGTCTGTTTGTCTATGCTGCAGCAACAGTCAAGTTCATCAGCAATAATAAGAAGAATCCTGGAGAACAGCTGGATCTTATTCTGCAGACCCAGAATATTGGTGCCTGTGAGGGGAAGGCCCTGGATTCTCTTTACACATCAATTCTTTGTGAAGTGTTTGGTGATGACCTGAGGGATGACCCAAAAATCCGCACTGTCCTTGGTGCTGTAATTCTTGCTGCAAACCCCATTTCTCCATCTGCAATTGCCAAACTCTTGGGATTTAATGCCAGAAGTGTCCCCCCCTTGCTGTCATCAGTCAGTTCACTCCTTATCCTCCAGGAGGATACCCATCTCCCTGTCTGGCCATTCCACAAGTCATTCCCAGACTTCATCACTGATCCAACCCGGTGCACCAATCAGAGGTTCTACATCTCCCCTCCAGATTACCACTCAAAACTTCTGGTTGGCTGCCTAGACCTAATGAATCAGATGCTGGAGAAAAATATGTGCCAGCTCCCAGATGCTGTTGCAAACTCAGATGTTAGTGACTTGAAGGAGAGGATAAAGAAATACATTGACCCAGCTTTGCAATATGCATGTGTGTCATGGCACACTCACCTGATTGGTGTAGACATGCCACCAGTCCATGTACCTGCAATCACACTTGCCCTGCACCAATTCCTGGAGACAAAGTTTCTGTTCTGGTTAGAAGTACTCAGTGTCTTTGGTGCTGTCAGGAATGGAGTTGAAGCATTCCAAGCCACTCTGGGCTGGTTAGAGGTGTGTCAAGTTTCTATGCTTATTATCTTACCCAAATTTAATCAGACTGGACTCAGGATTCACCAACCCTTGAACTTGCCAAGGACTGTTTTCATTTTGTGACTGCATTCTTCGAGATCATCAACACATCCTCTCCACATATCTATCACTCAGCACTTATGTTGACCCCCCGAGAATCAACTACATGGAAACTATATGGCTCACATGCCCACCCACTCACAAGAGTTGTGCATGGGGTACCAATGTCATGGGATACAGATATTGCAGCTGCAACACGTCCCTATGACATTGAGGAGGCTGTATGCTCACCATGTAATAGGTTCATTGCAATTACATGGCTTAGTTGTGGTGCAGTGGATATACTAGATTCAGTAACTCTCCAGCTACTCCAAACCCTCAAATATCACCAAAAATCAACCATGTCATATTGGGTCCCTGCTTTCTCTCCAGACAGTCGCATTTTAACAATTACTGTCACTCGCAATAGATATCAGGATGAGGACCCAAGTTTTATTAGCTGGGACCTCCAGACAGGTGGCATATCCAGCATTGGCAGGAGACCAGGACCTGGTTCTGATGGAACAGCCTCCATCACATACTCTGTGGATGGGAAGCTGGTTGGTATTTGTGCCTACTACTACCCTGGTGGTTCCTCTGCCTCCATTTATGATGTTGCATCTGGTGTACTCATCTGCTCCCAGTCATTGGAAGTTGGCAAGATGTCCTTTACCAACTTATCACCTCATGGAGAATCCTTTCAGTTTGCAAGCATTGATGCATTATCTATTACCATTTGGGAAGTTGGGCACCCACATGTTGAGGTTGAAACCCTTCTTGCCCCAGACTGTATTGGTGACAGATGGCCACATCCAGAGGTTCAACTTCTGCTCACCCTACGCAGAGTTGCCATTGTTTTCAATGATGGAGTTTTTGTATGGGATGCTCGGAATTCCGAATACCTGCTACACAAAACAGACACCAAGTTTAATAAAAAAATGTCCTTCTCCTCTGATGGTCGTTTCCTTGCATGCCAAACTACTGGATCAGAGGTTTATCTCTGGAAGGAGTCTCCTGCTGGCTATGTCCTTCACAACATACTCCTACCCAGAACTACATATTCTGGTCAACTCCAATCCAGCACACATTCTGGTTTACTCCTCTACCAAAATGGAGAATCAATTGTCACACTCAATGGTCACACAATTCAGTTATGGCACACAAAAGGTTTTCCCACCTCTACTTCCAGTGTTTTGGCCCAAGCTTCTCAACACATGAGAAATTTTATCCTGGATTTTTCACCTGATGGAGAGCTGGCAGTTTTTGCAATGTGGGGGACCAGTGTGGTCACGGTCCTTGACCTAAAGTCTGGTGTGCTGAACCTAACCATCATTGCAAGCATAAATGTTTGGGGTATCAGGGTGATTGGGAGCACCGTTGTTGTTATAGGTGACTGGCATGCACAGCACTTTTATTTACCTACAAGAGATTCTATTCCCGACCAATGGCCAGGTCTTGAAGACAACTCTTGGTCAGTCAACATCACCAAACCATCAAATACTTCTCCCATAATAAATGCATCAATCTCCCCTGATTGTCATGACATTGCCTTTGTTGGGAACAGGTTGATGTTTGTTTGTGGTACATCTACTAGTGATGGTGATTGGACATGGGGGTGTCCAGGGGAGGTTACAGCATGGTTTGCTGATGAAGGCTATCTCTGGTGTGCTGATAATATGGGTGTAGCAACCATTTGGGATCATGATTACCACTATGTAATGACATTGGATAAGGTTCACCCTAGCCCCAGCCCACCAGCAGGATACCCATGGGGGTCATCCTATGGTTATCAGGTTACAGATGACTGGTGGATGCTTGGCCCAGATGGAAAGCGGCTGCTGATGTTGCCTCCTCCTTGGCAATCTGACCCAGTGCCAGGATGTGGAAGGGTCAGTTTCTAGCATTACTGCATTGTGGATTACCAGAAGCTGTTATTTTGGAGTTGAATCCATAACCTAGGATACTGTCTGTGATGATAAATGTATGTATATATATATCCACCCTGGCAGGGTTCAATTAACTGAGGTTTGCTCCTCAATTCTGAGCACTTCACAGAAAATTCTGGATATTCATCTGTAAGGTTGCATGTTGCAGCAAACACTGGGGAGTAAAGTGGCAATGATGGAGCAATGAGTAGTGACATTGTGTGTGAAGAGTGTATTGCTATATATGGGATACAGAGTGATGTGTGTCATGCACCTGGCATTTTTCGCCTTTTTCCTTACCCTCTACCCACTTCCTCGAGATGTCAAGACTCACTCAAGAGCATTCAGAAACAAGCAAGACAAACACCTTTGCTATTTTGGATTACAGAAGGACTACAAAGGCATCAACAGACTACTCATTATTCCATCCCAATCCCAGATATCATTGTTGTCAACTCCCATTGGACCGTTGTCCATTTCCAACCACTCAATGTATCGACCGGCACAGAGGATCTGATCCTGCATCCTAACCATTGCCCGATAGCAAAAATTCTCCATCCTCAGTCTTTGAATGAAGGCAGAGGTTACCGGGTCGGTGAGTGGAAAACCAACGTCCTGGATGACAGCAGAAAGCATAGGGATGGAACACTGATTTAGGATGACCCATAGTACGGGAGGCTCTTTGACCATGCACTGCGATTAATCGGAGATGCCAGAGAAATCCAGAGAGGGTTCGCACACCGGAACTGGTACAATATTCTCCGCCAGATCATCTACAATCTCCACCAGGCGAGTGTCGCGGGTGTATGCGCGGACTTACTGTTGTTGGACCAGAGGAATAGTGTTTGGATTATATATGGCGGACGTGGGGGTGTTGGGAATGTTTGGGAGAGACAGGGTTGATCAAGGGAGAGGGCTGCTGAAAAGGAGAGATTGTAGGGGGAGATGGGGGCGTAGTAAGCAAGGCAGAACTCCTCAAGGGTAGCTATGAAGCTCACCGAGTTCTGATCAAGTTGCTCTTCTTGAAGGAAGAGGACTTCTGTTACTGCAATGGGGAGGTACTGAGGGCAGTCCCAATAGAGGATTTGTATGGAGGGGCAGCTGTAGAGGAGGTGATTAGTGACGATGATTCGAGGGCTGAGGAAGTTGAAGAGGGGGTTGATGCAGAAATTAACTACTGTGATGGGGTAATGATGGAGGGAGTCGCGCCACTCGAAGTAATGATCGCCACTGGCGAGAAAAGGGGGATGGGTGAACCCTTGATCAAGGGCAGAGAAGGGCCGATAATAGGGCCGGTGGACAAGACGATCACTAGAGCGATTGACCTGTAGGCTTCTGAGAA